>Ga0257125_1000023_pt1 | contig 226551 bp, 231 predicted proteins | sample SI106_200metaG_FD_190183 | JGI IMG/M metagenome (GOLD analysis project Ga0257125, IMG submission 190183) | Marine microbial communities from Saanich Inlet, British Columbia, Canada - SI106_200 | ecosystem: Environmental > Aquatic > Marine > Inlet | place: Canada: British Columbia | collected... | reverse complement strand
CCGTTGCTATTAAATAGCCAGTCTGAAGCAGGTATGCCGCTTGGGAATTGGAGAATCCATTCTCTCCACCACCAGAATGGCAATAGAGCTAGGCCTGCATAAAGAAGCCAACTCCAGTGAAAAATCTTGGTGATTTTTTGGTTTTGTAAAAACAATATTAAGTACAAAGGAGCCAAGAAAGCTACGAATGGCTTAAGTAAGAAAGAAAGACTTAGAAAAATAGCGGATAGCCAAAACTCTTTTGATTTAAAAAACTTTTTCTCCATCATTGCTTTGGCAAAGAAATATATAGAGCCCATACTAAAGAACAGGAAGAAGGGTTCTGGGAGAATGACTCTGGAGTAATAGATGCTGTAAGGTAGGAGCGCAAAAGCAAGACCACTTAAAAAAGCAACCCTTTTGTTTTTGGTTATTAATTTTACAAAATGATAGATAAATAATAGTGTGCCTAAGGAAAAAACAGCAGCCATTACTCTACTGGTTTCAACTAATGGTAGGAAAGGGAAGGCTCTGATTAAGGAGGCAATAAATCCATTTATAAATGGAAACTCAACCATTCTGTAGCCTTCTAGATTGTCTAGCCCTGACTGAATGTTCGAGAGATCATGATATCTGGGTTCAAGAAGATTAACTCCGTTTTTGACGTATTCTCTGGTAACAGAGGCAGTATCTGCTTGTCTGAAGGCATGCCAATCAGCTACAGGATTATTGATTCTGTAAAGTCTGAGAACAAAAGCTAGTATGAGGAGTAAAAAAATATTTTTTTTCTCTTTACTCCACTTGCACAAATTAAAGCACTTCATTTTATTTCTTTTTCAATCTTAGTTTTTTATCTTTTGGCATAGCCAAAACAGTCAAAGTAAAACCAACCAGTCCCCAATATGTAAAGGCAACTTTAGAAGCGGCATAAACATCTATATATGCAGCATTAGCAAGCAAGCCGATTGATGCTGAGAATAAACCAATGGCAATGGCTGCTCTAAAAACTTTTTTATCGTTGATGTGTTTCCAGGTTCGTTGGAGGGTCGCCAAGATGATGCCAAAGAAGGTAATAAAACCAAGTAAACCAGTTTCTCCCAAAACTCTCAAGAAATTATTATCTGTGCTATCTGCTTCTAAGAAGTGATAAGAGGTCTCTTTATTAAGGGTGGCATAGCCACTACCAAGGAGTGGGTTTTTCATAAAGCCCTTGATGGCATTTGGCCAGAGAGTATCAAGTCTAATCCCCATTGATAAACCATATTTAAGGGCATTGTCTGACCAAGTTCTTTCTTTTTCCACAATACTGGTGGTAGTTACTCCATCAGCGGAAGTAGTGGTGACTTTTACTAGATCTGGAATGTCTTTGTAGACATCACTTGGTCTAATGGTTGTTGGTACTTCATCTGTAGGTACGAGTACTGGAGCAATATCAGAATTATCAAAGCCGATAGAGTTTTCTGGAGGAGCAAGACTTGTGAGTCCTAACTTGCTATATAACTCATCTCTATATATTTTTCTCTGAGCATTTAATGAATTGAATGACTCTTCAGCTATCTCATACTTTTCATATATTTCAGGATATCCCTCAACAACTTGAAGGAATCTTTCATACATGTCTTGACCAAAAGACAACATCATAATCATGATTAAAAATCCCATGCCAAAACTTTTTTTAATAAAAGAACCAGTTTTTTTCAGCCAGGTTTTTTCTCTTGAAGAAACAAGAGTAATGATAAAAAGAATGGCCAGTCCATATGCAGCAAAAGGAGTTCTAGAGGCACTCATTACTAATAACCACAAGCCAAAAGCATGGGTTAAATGTAATACCCTTCTCTCCCACTTTTTCTCAGAAAGATAAGCAAAGCTTAGTAGGATTGGCAGAACAATTACCAGGTAAGCTCCAAGGTCATAGTGACCACCAAAGGTTGATTGAACTCGAGCATGCTCTGTTAAATAGAGCCTAATTCCCTTACTAAACTCTCTATTCATGGTTGAGTAAACTGGCCAATACCAATATTTTTGACCCAAACCATAAAAGCTAATTAGTAGAACAGTGCCGACAATACTCCATAAAACAACTTTAGCCTGTTTTGGAGTTTTGATACCTGAATAAACCATCATGAATAAAAAGAAATACTCTATATATCTAAAGAAATGGAGAGCTGATTTTCCAACGTGAAGTAGCTCCAAAGGAACTGTTTGGCTAATAAATACAGCAGAAAGTAGGGATAAAAATCCAACTGCTGCATAACCACCAATTAATTTAAAAAGAGGAGATTTCCAGGATATTTTTTTTCTGAAGATTTGAACAAGCCATAATAGACCAGCAATAGTGATGAAAATATCTTCAAGTCTAACCCTAACAATATAGCCAGGAATAATATCAAATAGAGGAATTTTTGGATATAAGGGGATAAAGGCTAATAGAAAAGTACTGAAAACAAAAAGAATATTTTCATCAAACCAGTTGGTAAATTTTTTCCAAGTACTAAGTTTTTTATTTTTTTTAACCATTTTTAAAAACTCCAGATTTTTCCTGAAATACGATGGTAAATCTCTGCTCTTCTCTCGTCTTTAGTAATGAATTTATGAATAAAGGTTCGAAGCAATGCTCCCTTCCAAAGAATCATTTTAGCTATTGGTAGTTGCCAGGATGGTTTAAATTTAGACCATAGGTAGACATAGCCTTTCATCTCGCCAGTGTAGGCATTCTCTGATCCAGCACTAACGTTACCCAAATGGATAATTTGAGCTTTTGTTTGGATAGCAATATCCCAGTGGTGTCTTTTGGCTCTCATACAGTATTCAATATCTTCGCCATACATGAAGATACCATCGTCTAACATGCCGATTTCATCGATTACTTCCTTGCGGATCATCATTGCAGTTCCACCTAGCCAATCGACTTTAGTGAGTTTTTTATCTGATTTTTTCATCCGCTCATTACGACCAGTATGTTGGGTTGATGGAATAAACTTACCAATGATTGGCAAATCATCTAAAAACAACATTTGAGCAGCCAGTGAGAATAGATTTGGAAAGTTTCCTCCTTGGGCCTGAAGAGTCTTATCAGTGTTTAATAGCATTGGAGCAATAATTCCCAACCTATCTGTTTTGTTTCCTGTCTCAGAAGATAAGTGCGCTGTTGTTTCATCTACAGGATTATCTTCAAAGGTTTTAATCAGTGTTTTAAAGGCTCCTCTGGTAGTGATGGTGTCTGAGTTAAGTAAAATAACTGATTTTGCATCTGATTGTTTAATAGCTTGATTGTTTGCCCAGGCAAATCCATTATTATCTTTATTCGCAATCACGGTGTATTTAATACCTTGTTTGGATATGTATTTTTTGACAGCTTCGACAGAGCCATCTTTAGAGTTATTGTCGACAATAAAGAACTCTACTCTCTTATGAAGATTGTCTGCTTTAAGATCTTTAATTGCAGTTTCGAGTGTTTGAAGAGTTACTTCTTTTGTGTTGTATGAAACAACAATAATCGATAAATCTAGAGTAGTAGAAGAGTTTTTTGCCATAATATTTTCTATTGAAAGAGACGAGGACGTCCTAACTTATACGAGTAGTTCTTGGTTTTTCTGTCACCAATCTCTTTAGCTGGTGTGCCAGCCACTATTTTTCCAGGTTCAACATCTTTGGTAACTATAGATCCGGCAGCAATAATTGCACCTCTACCCACTTTTACACCAGGCAAGATAATAGATCTTGGGCCGATAAAGACATAGTCTCCAATTATTACTTTTTCTTCGATTGGCTTCATGTCTTCGCTATGGATATCATGTTGGCTTGTCCAGATCATTACTTCAGAAGCAATATCAACATGATTGCCGATTTCCAGTCCCCCATTTGAGTTAGGAAGTTGTTTTCTGCCATCAAGAGTAGATTTTTCTCCGACCAGAGTGCCTTCACCTATCACTATGTTTCTTGGATCATAGATTCTAGCCATCATGTGGATAGTTGATTTATTACCAATTTTCATTCCACAAGCGCGGTAGAAAAACTTTCGAATTGAGTGTGAGGGAATAATTCCAACGCCCCACCAAAGAAAGCCCGTGATGAGCTCTAGGTGAATTGCGCTGATGCGACCAAGGACTTTTTTAATGACTTGGTCTAGAGTAAGTCTATTACCATCTTTATCAGTAAATGACATATACAAGATAGTATACTTCAGATTCACATATCGAGCAAAGGCTAGGTAATTTTAAATCTTATTTTCTTTTGAAGAAAAATCTTGGTAAGAGTTTAATGAACATTGCCAAAACTCCGTTGGAACAGGTATTTTTCCCTCTCCAGAGTCAGAATCTATAACATGTAATGGATAAGCAATTCCGGTTAATGTCTTTCGCAAGTTTGTCATTATCTCCACCTCTTTTTTAATAGGAATAATGAATTTCTGTGTATGCTTCATGCTGTCACAGTGGAAAATATAGTATGGTTTTACCCCAAGTTCCACCAGTTTATTAAAAAGTTTTTCTAGTTTTTTAACAGTATCATTTATGCCTTTTAGGAAAACTGTGTGGGATAAAAGAATAAAGCCCATTTTTTTGAGCTTTAAGATGGCTTTTATTGTCTCTGGATTGTTAAGTTCTGTGATTGAGTTGACGTGAATCACAAAATACCAAGGTTGAGTTGTTTCTTTTATAGCAGTCTCAAGATCTCTAAAGTTAATGTTTTTGGGAAAAGTAACTGGGTGTCTGCTGTGGATACGAAATATCTTTATATTTTCAAGTTTGCTTAAATTTACAGCAAGATCTTTTAACTCACCTGTTTTTACTAGTGGTTCTCCACCAGAAAAAATAAACTCTTTTATCTTTGGATTATTTTTAATATATGAAACTATTTCTTGATCACTAGCTCTTTTTTTAGTTTTTTCATAAAGGTTTTTGCGAAAACAAAAATCACAATTAGAAGGACAGAAATATGTTAGATGACAAAGTACTCTATTTTCATACTTATGAATAAGTCCAGAAATGACTTCATGTTTTTTTTCTTGTAGAGGATCGGTTTGTAGATTTACGGACATAGTTTATGAGCCGTAATTATATATTGTTTCTGATTATTTTTTTGGAAAAGTAATTCCTAAGTGTTTGTAAGCATTTTCACTCACTACTCTGCCCTTGTTGGTTCTTTTTAAGAAACCAACCTGGATAAGATATGGCTCAATTACTTCCTCAATGGTTCCTGGATCTTCATGAATAGTGGCAGCAATAGTGCTAAGTCCAACTGGACCACCGTTGTGCTTATCAATAATCTCGATTAAGAGTTTTCGATCGTTGTGATCAAGACCTAGCTTATCTATAGCAAACATATTAAGAGCTCTCTCAACTGACTCTGGAGTAACTTTTCCTCCATTCTCTATTTGAGAATAATCACGGACTCTCTTAAAAAGCTTGAGAGCAATTCTAGGTGTTCCTCTAGATCTACTAGCGATAGACAGGGCTGACTCCTTATCTATTTTGACCTTTAATTTATCAGCTCCAGTTTTAATGATTTTTTGTAATCCATCTGCTGGATAGAACTCTAGTCTTTGGGTAAGACCGAAACGATCTCTAAATGGACCAGCTAGCAAACCAAATCTAGTGGTAGCTCCCACTAGGGTAAATTTTGGGAGGTCGATGCGGACGGTTCTAGCCGATGGGCCCTTACCAATCACAATGTCTAGAGCATAGTCCTCCATGGCTGGATAAAGGGTTTCTTCTACGGCTTTTGAAAGCCTATGAATCTCATCAATAAATAGAATGTCTCCATCTTCAAGATTGGTGAGAATAGCAGCTAGATCTCCTGTTTTAGTGAGGGCTGTTCCAGAAGTGATTTTAATATTCACCTCCATCTCTTTAGCGATGATGTGGGAAAGAGTTGTTTTACCAAGTCCTGGAGGACCATAGAGTAAAACATGATCCATTGTTTCGTTTCTTTGCTTAGCAGCTTCAATAGCAATTTGCAGGGATTTCTTAATAGTTTTTTGACCAAAAAACTCTTCCCAGTTTTGTGCTCTTAGTGAAGTAAAAAGAATCTCTTCTTCTACATTATCAGCATCAGTGTTTTGTAGGACTGTAGGTTCGATCATTGGTTTATTTTCGATAGTTTTTTAACAGCTTGTTTAAGTATAGTTTCTACAGATTGCTTGGTATCAAGAGATTTAAGTACTTCTTGGATATTTGCCTCTACAAAACCAAGTCCAAGTAGTCCATCCATTACATCTTGTTCTGTTTGAGATAAAGGACTTAGGTCTAGGTCTTTTAATCCACCCAGTTTTGATTTCAATTCAATAATGATTTTTTGAGCTAGCTTCTTGCCAACTCTTGGTACAGAGCTAAAGAAAGCAACGTCCGCATTTTGGACAGCTGTTACCAGCCTTTCTGCTCCGGTATCGATAATAGCAAGAGCTGTTTTTGGACCTACTCCAGAAACAGAGAGAACTAATTCAAATAACGAGAGATCTTTTTGACTTTTAAAACCGAATAGCTTGAGAGCATCTTCTTTAACGTGAGTGTAGATATATAGGGATGCTTCCTCTCCTTCTTGGAGAGTTGCTAACAGTGATAAAGATACCTCTACTTTATATCCAACACCGCAATTGGTTTGAACAATTAAGTAGCTGTTTGTTTTTTGGATAGTACCTGAAAGAAACCCGATCATCTTGAGAATAGTTGTATCACGTTTTTACAGCTCCAACAACTTGTGCTGGGCTTGGTAGGTCATCATTACGGCGAGTGCATCGATGGCATCATCAATGATTTTCTCTTTAGTTAGATTGAGTTGGAGTCTCACCATTTTTTCAACACTTTTCTTATCTGCTCTTCCATAGCCAGTGGCTGCCTGTTTGATTTGTAGTGGAGTAAATTCATAAAGCTTTAAGCCATTGGTAAAACAGGTACTAAGGATTACTCCCCTAGCCTCACTGACCTTAAGAGCTGTTTTTTGGTTCTTAAAAAAGAATAGAGACTCAATAGCTGCTATTTTTGGTTGATGAATCTTGATTATTTTATCTAGCTCTTCTTGGAGAAGTTGATAGCGATCAAAGAGTTTCATGTCTTTGGGAGTTTGAATGCAACCGTGGTGAAGATTAGTCCAAGAATTTCCCTTAGGAGTACCTATTCCCCAACCCATCCTGTCGTACCCAGGATCTATTCCTAAGATTGGCATTGGTGGACTAATTACCTTTTTTTGCAAATGGATCCCATGTTTTTATTACTGGCTGTTCTTTTTTTGCTACCTGTAACAATGTATTTAAGATTGTTTTAGAGGTTTGTTCCCAGGAGAATTTCTTAGCATGTCTTTTTGCTTTTCTCTCAAAAGCCCTTCTTCTTAATTTTGGCATTTTCCATACCTTGCTCATTGCATCAGCAATACCTTGAGCATCTTCTGGATTAACTTTAAATCCGACATCGCCAACAGCTTCTGGCAGGCTACTATTATCTGCAACTACTGCAGGAGTACCAACAGATAGTGATTCAAGGGGCGGGATACCAAAGCCTTCATAAAGACCTATTAAAAACGAGGCATTAGCATGTTCATAAAGGGGTTTTTTAAGTGAGTTGTCTATGAAGCCAGTGAGAATAATATTTTCCTTGAAGGGAGAGTTCTCGATTCTTTTTAAGATTGGATCTGCCAACCAGCCAGTTTTTCCAGCAATCACTAGTTGTGGTTGTTTATCTCCTTTTATCTTTCTAGCTTTAGAAGAGCGAACTTTTTTAGCAGCCAAGCTTCTGGAGAATATCTCGAAAGACTCGATTAGTTTCTCTATGTTTTTTCTAGGCTGAATAGTTCCAAGGTATAAAAGATAGTTTTCTAAATCAATATTATTTTTCTTTATAAACCTCTTCCATCGAAGTCTTGAAAACTTATCGTTAAGGGAAAAAGAAGGATGAGCTACAACTATTTTTTTAGGATCAAGTTCATAGTTTTGGATGATTTCTTTTTTGGAAAAATCACTAATGGTGATTACCTTTTGAGCACCACTCACACTATATTTTGTCCAGTTTTTTAGTTGAAAGGCATCAAGATCAGTAAATTGATCTGGGAATTTCAGGAAAGCTAGATCCATAACACTACTAACATATGGTACGGCAGAGAAACGAGGAGCATAGTGACCTGGGGTATATAAAAGGTCAATGTTTTTTCGATTTTTAAATAGATAAAGTGGTAGAGCCCATTGTGTCCAGAATTTATTTGGAGAGACTATTTCATATTTCCACCAAGATGTTTCTTTAGGCAGATCTTTAACGGGTGGCTTGGAGAGTAATATTGTCCAGGAGATTTTTTGTTCTTCTTGAGTTGTTTTATAAAACTGTTGGAGAATCTCAAAAGCATAGACGTTACTGCCAACTCTGTTGTCTACATTGGCTTCATTAGCATCAAAAGCAAAACTGTATTTATTGTTCTTCATAGTTAGTAATTGCTTTTTTATATACCTCCATAGTTTGGTCTGCCACTAAGTGCCAGCTAAACATATGTGTTCTGATAATCATCCGTTGAAGTCTTTGTTGTTGTTCTTGTGGGTTTTCATTGAGAATAGATTGGATGCCTCTTGTAATATCACCCACATCCTCTGGGTTTATTAATTCTGCAGCATTACCTGCTACTTCTATCAATGACGAAACATTGGAGGTAACTGTTGGTGTGCCGTGATAAAAAGCTTCTAGAATTGGTAGGCCAAAGCCTTCATCTAGGCTTGGATATACAAATACTTCTGCTTCTGCATAAAGGACATTTAAGACTTGGTCAGACACCTTGCCCAAAAACCTTAATCCAGAATGCTGAATTTCTTCTGTTTCATCCCAACCAGCAGCTCCAACTACTATTAAATCAAGATCATTTTGTAGTGGTTGCCAGGCCTCGATTAGTCTTTGTAGATTTTTTCTTGGTTCTCTTGTTCCAACAAATAGTAGGTATGGTTTTTGAAGAGCATACTCACTCTTTATTTTTTCAGCCAAATCCTCAGACATACCTTCGTTAACGATTCTAATTTCTCTTGGAAGTGCTTCTGGAATAACATGAATTCTGTATGAAGGAATTGCTAGAAAATTAATGATATCTTTTTTAGTAGCTTGACTAACAGCAATGATCTCAGCATCTCTTTCCTTTAGAATTTTCCATGACTCTTCATGAGCTTTTAAAACCTTTGGATGAGCTGTTTCTGGGTATTTAATGATGGCTAGATCGTGAATTGTAGAGACAATGGGAATGTCTTTATCTGGTGGCTGAATCCAGTCCCAGCTATGAAAGACATCAATGTCACCAGTGCTTTTTTTAACAGGATTTAACCCTAGTTTCCACATTAGCTGAAGTGCTGATGGAGGATATTTTTGAAAGGCTAGTTTTACATTATCTTCTGACTGAGTTTCAGCGATCAAGGCTTTGGCGGTTTGTTCTAACTGATCTCTTTGTCTGAAAGACGAACCATAAAGAGCTATCTCGTTTCCAGATAGTTCAAGAAGACTGCGCACTAAATTTTTGGTGTATCGTGAAACACCACGGTCATAAATTGCTGAAGTAAAATCAATACCAATTTTCATGAGTTATATTTCTATTATTCCTTATTTATCTCTTTTTAAAAAGGTGAAGGTCTAGATCCGATAGCATTGTGACTTCTGGCATAGATTCTGACAAAACCAATTCCAGGATAGTCGATTACTCCTCTACCTACAAAACCAAAGTCATTTAGTGTTTCTAAAATCTTGTCTTCTGGGTCAGTTAGAGTTCGAAGATAATCAAAAACCAATATATATTCTTTATCAAAAGCAGGCTTTAGAGTTTCTTTTAAGCTCTCAACATCTTGAACATGTTTTCTGCCGGTTACGAGTGTTGGATATTCTGGCTCGTACCACCTCCATGGAGCAAATGAATCATCAAAGGACATAACCACCAAGCTTGAAGAAGCTGGAAAGGTTGTAACAATCTCACTTTTTAATTCTCGCCAGTTCTCTCTTTGAAGGCTGGCTTCGCTCCAATAACTAACTATTCCCCAGAGATTAATAAATAGAAAGGTTCCTAAGATAATAGCTACAGTTTTTTCTTGCTTTTTCTTTGAGAGCCATGAGGCAAAGATTAAATAAAAGAATGGGAGAAGGAATAACAATCTCTTTGGTCTAACCACTGGTACCCAAAAGGAAATTATCCATGAAGTGAGCAGCGGCATAAAAAAGAGGGTTATAGTTTGAGTATTGGCGTCCATTCTTCGTAAAAGTTTTGGGATTTTTTTAAAAGTTTTTATGAGGTTTTTCCACAATGATTTTGGTGAGACCCAAAAAAGTTTTACACAATAGAAAGTGAGAACTAACAACGACAGAATAAATGGCCAGGTTGGCTCAATATTTAAAATACCAAAGATGAATTTGAGAGGCACCATTATTAGAGCTTTTACTTGAGGAATACTAACCACTGTTTCCCAGCCAGGGATTTCAGTTCTCAAGCTTTGGCCGGCATTTAGTTGTTTTATGAAAGTAGGCAACCATGGAGCAAAAAGAGCGATGATTGGGATAATAGTTTGAATAGTTTTTATAGTTCCCTGTTTTATCCATAAGATAAATAACTGAGTGAGTAAAAGGAATGGATAAAGATAGGAAGAATATAGGCCAAGGATTGAGTAGATAATAAATTTCCAAAGATTAAATGGTTGATAAACAAGTATTAGGGTCGACAACATTCCCCACATTACAGGCAGACTATATGGTCTTAGTTCTTGGGAAAAGAAGATGTGGAATGAGGAAGTAGCCAAAAGCATGGCTGTCCAAAGAGCAGTTTTTTCTGAGAAAAGTTTTTTAGCTATTTTGTAGCTAGCCCAAATAGAAACAAGTCCAGGGATTAGTGCTCCCCAGAGTCTTAGCCACCACTCTATGCTGGAGAAATAAATAGCAAAGTGAGTGATTAGATGTAATAACGGAGGTTGAAAATCAGGAATAATATCTAGCTGTTGTGAAAACGGGCGACTACTTTCCAGGGCTTGAGCAGACTCATCTAGCCAGAAAGAACCAGATAGAAGAGGTAGTCTTACAAGGAGTGCAAATAATAGAATTAACCAAATGGGGTTTTTGAGAATAAATTTCTTCACAGTCACATCATATCGTGATAAACAACTAGAGTGAAGATAAAAAAAGGGATTTTAACTAGCTTCTTCTCTGCTACAATGTTTTTATGTCAAATCGCTTCACTGGTAAAAAAGTTTTAGTTACAGGGGCCGCTGGCTTCTTGGGCTCTCATCTTGTAGAGACACTTCTTAAAGATGGAGCGATGGTGATTGGAGTTGATAATTTTATTACCGGTAATGCCGATAACTTAGTTGAGGTTGAGTCAGAAAACTTTGCATTTGTCGAAGCAGATGTTACTCAACCATCTGGCAATTATCTACATGGCGAGGTTTTTGACTATATCTTTCATTTTGCTTCCCCTGCTTCTCCACCCTGGTATCAAAAATATCCTAGAGAAACATATTTGGTTAATACCGTAGCTACAGACCATCTTCTTCAATATTTACAAGCAACCAATCCAGAAGGAACATTTATTTTTGCTGGAACCTCAGAGGCTTATGGTGATCCACTTGAACATCCACAAAAAGAGACCTATTGGGGTAATGTAAATCCAAATGGCATTAGATCTTGCTATGACGAAAGTAAGAGATTGGGAGAAACAATCTGTGGGGTGTTTAATCGTGATTTTGCCATGGATACAAGGATCGTTAGGATCTTTAACACTTACGGCCCAAGAATAGGCGCTGAGGATGGTCGGGTTATTCCCAGCTTCATTATGTCTGCCTTAAAAAATCAACCAATGACTGTCTTTGGAGATGGTTCTCAAACCAGATCCTATTGCTATGTTAGTGATTTAGTGGAGGGTATTCTTAGACTTTCTTTAGAACCCAAGGCCAAGGGAGAAACCGTGAATATAGGTAATCCAGAAGAATATACAGTTAACGATACTGCAAAGATTATCTGGAAGGCTGTTTATGAGCAATCAGATGATGTAAAAATAGAGTTTAAGAACTTACCTGGAGATGATCCAACTAGAAGAAAACCAGATATCTCAAAAGCCAAAGAGCTTTTGGGATGGGAACCACAAGTCAGCTTTGAAGAAGGTTTGAGAAAAACCGTAGACTGGTTTTCTAAATAAAAATATGCCTACCAAGAAAGAAAAAATATTAGTAACCGGAGCTGGTGGCTTTATTGGTCATCACATGGTTGGTTTTTTGAAAGACAAAGGCTATTGGGTTCGTGGTGTTGATATTAAAGAACCAGAATATTCTTCTACTGAGATCGCAGATGAGTTTTTATTACTAGATCTAAGAGTTCCAGAAAATGCTATCAAAGCCACCAAGGGTATAGATAAAGTTTATAACTATGCTGCCAATATGGGTGGTGTTGGGTTTATTGAAACGGTTAAAGCAGATATCATGCACGATAGTGTTTTGATTAATGCCAATGTGGTTAATGCCTGTAAGGAGAACGGGGTTAAAAGGGTTTTTTATTCTTCATCGGCCTGTATTTATCCAGTTTCAAAACAAACAAATGCAGCTGTTACAGCTCTCAAAGAATCAGATGCTTATCCAGCTAATCCAGACACTGAATATGGATGGGAGAAAATATTTTCAGAGAGATTGTTTTCTAGTTTTGCTGCAGATCATGGACTAGAGGTCAGGATAGCTCGCTATCACAACATCTTTGGCCCAGAAGGAACATATGATGGTGGTAGAGAGAAAGCTCCTGCTGCTATTTGTAGAAAAGTCGTTCAAACAAAAAATGGTGAAGAAATAGAGGTTTGGGGAGATGGTGAGCAGACCAGATCTTTTTGCTATATCGATGACTGTTTAGAGGGTACTTACAAGCTTATGGAGTCTGATTGTAATACTCCACTCAATATTGGTTCTGATAGATTAATCTCGATTAATGAGTTAGTAAAAATGGTGTCCAAAATTGCTGGAAAGAAATTAAAAATTAAACACTTGTTAGACAAACCCCAAGGCGTTAGAGGGAGGAATTCAGATAATACTCTTTTAAAGAAAACACTTAATTGGGAACCAAAAATAACTCTTGAAGAGGGCTTTACCAAAACATATGAATGGATTAAGAAAGATCTTGGAAAATAATTTACTTATTTTCTCTTACCTGATCTTTTTTGAGTTTTAGTGTTTCTATTTTTCTTCTTTTTCTTTTTTCTTCCACCGCTATTTGGTCTTTGAGTCCATTGGGCTTTAGCAACTTTTTCTGGATCTAGATCAAATAGAGCCCAGGCCATAAGGCCGATATCTTTCTCTCTCCATTTTCTTTGATCAGCATCAGCTTCTTCATGACAATCATCACAAAGCATCATTAAGTTTTCCATTTGTTTAATTATTTGAGGAGCTAGGACAGGATTCCTCCTAGCTAAATATGCAGAGATTATATGGTGGCCTTCAAGTTGAGCTTCTTCTCCACAGTGCTCGCATAATCCTTCAATGCCTTTTTCTCTTTCGATTCTTTGCTGCCTACTGAATTCATACCTTTTTCTGCCATTTTCACTTCTGCTCATTAATCTCTCTCTATTTTTCTTATTAAAGGACTAGTTTTCTTTATGTACGTCACTCCCTCTGATTTGGGGCTTTTGATGATGAAGTCATCTCCATTCTTTCCAACAATTAGTGCATTTATCCAGACATTTGCATACCACATTAGTTCTATGGGAACTGGCCCCTTATATGCCTTGTCGTCAATATGCCAGCAATTAGTTCCATGTTTTCCACCAGGCCTACATATTCTGTCGTCTTTTTCTTCAAAGTTTCCACAGGTATGAGGACAAAACTCTTTCATTCAAGTCTTTCTTTTGGCTATTTTTGGTACTGGAATTGTTTCTGATTGTTTGACTAGATCTAGTTCATCGAAGGTGGCACTACCGAGCATTTCGATAATGATCCATGTATATCTTTTAAATTTAGGATGGTTGAGGAGTAAAACTAAAAACTCCTGAATATCTTCAGGAGTAAAAGGCTCTCTATTTTGGGATTCATGTCCCTTGAATAACTGTGTAATGTATCCGGTTTTTTGATTGGAATCACGGAACCTGGCTCGCATGAGATTGGATCCCATGTCATCACCTCTTTTGAATTCTACAAGCATTCCTTTCGGAATAACTACTCTTTCAGCCAGAACTATTCTTTCCGTTGATTGATGTTTAGTAATATAAACATGTTGTGAGATTTCTTACAATAAGAAGTTATTTGACTCACTTATATATCAGTGTTTTTTTTGAGTTTTAGTTCGTAAATATTACAAAGGTCATAGCAGCCTTCGTTAACTTTTGTTAATTCGAATGTTTCTTCAATTAATTTAAACTCATTTTTAAAGCCTTCAGTAGCATTAATTCCATAGTTAGTTATATAGACAGGATTCCCCTCTTCTAATAAGCTGGAATAGGTTTCAATTAATGGTTTTTCTTTTGATATTCCCCAAACTCTATCACTTGCTCCTTTTCTAAAATCTTGGGATTCAGAGAGAGGTAAAGAATAATATTTACCATTTCCAAAATAGTCAAGATAAAATGGAGAGGTAAGAGTGATTAAGTATGGTTTTTTTTCAAAGCTATTTGATAAAAAGCAATCATTCATTGTTTGTGTGGCCACATACCACCAAGGAGTTTCTGCATATTTTAGATTAAGCACTAATTGGAGTTTGAGGTCTTTAAATCTAAGCAGTGAAAAGAAAAGAGCTATCACTACAATCAAGGCATGAAATATGTAAGGAGATTTTTTAATCTTTTTTAGCTTTTCATCGATTAACTTTAAAAATATTGTAAAACCAATAATTAAGGTGGGAAATAAAGTTATTGCATATCTTCCATCAGCAGCATAAAAAGGCAAAATAGGTACGATTTGCGCTACGGAGAGCGCAATTAAACTAGTGCTCATCCAACGAGTTTTTTTATTTATAACCCCCATTATTAAGCCAATAACTGAGGATAAGCTAATTATTATTGGTAATAAGACCCTAGTATCCCAAAGTATTCTTAGAGGAGTTCCTAGAATAAAGCTATTAAAATAAAAAGATAAGTTATCAATCATATATTTTGGAGATGCATACCAGGAATCTGTTTGGGCTGATGGTGCAACACTTTTTGCTATACCAGTTTGGAAAGCTATTGGTTGAATAAATCTAATTAATCCTTTAACAGTTCCCCATCCACCAAAGAGAAAGTAGAAAATTAGAGCAATACTTATAAATAAGAATAATTTTGACCAAGTTTTTTTATCTTTTTTTCTATTATTAATTAAATACAAACTATAAATCGCAGAATATCCAGCAAATAAACCTAACGCAGCATATTTTGTTCCATACATCCCTGCAGCAATGAGCCCGGCAACAATTACTCTCTTATTATTTGGCTTTAAAGTTAATAGATATATTGCAGCTAGAAAGAGAGGTAAAAGAACGTTTTCAGCCATTACTAGGGCTGGGAACCAATAGGTAAGATAAGTAGTGGTATATATAAAAAGACTAAGACTAATAATCAATTTATTTTTTGTTAGTTTTTGAAAAATTTTATATAAAATAACCAAGCTAATAATACTCAGCAAAACATTTAAGAAATAAATATTTCTCGGATCTGAGCTAATTATAAAAAATGGGATCATCAAAATTGAATACACTGGAGGCACTGATTGATTGGTTCCTTCATTGTTTTTCAAGCACATATCAAAGCCATCACCATTAACAAAACACCTCGCAGGAGATAAATAATGGAAGGAATCTGGAAATGGTGCAAAATTAGGTATTTGAGTGCGCAATGAAAATGGGTTTTTAAAAAGTAGTGATAGAAGGATAACTAGTCCAAAATATATTGGAAAGTCTTTTTTTATATGATTTAGGATTTTTTTAAGCATTTTTATTTTTACGCATGGCCATTTTAAGTTTTTTAAAATTACTGTAAATTAATAATATTGCTATACTTAAATATCCTTCTGGAAAACGTCTGACAAATTTGGGTATAACTTGAATGTCTTCTTCATCAAAAAGAATGTTTCCCCAAAGCAATCTTCTATTGTTTCCAGTTATTTTAATAGTTCCATCAAAAAGCTGGTACAACTTAGTTTCATATTCATAATTCCACAATTTTTTAATGGAGTTATTTTTAATTTTAAATAAAGGAAAATATTTTTCTTGAACAAAAAAGGCATTTCCTTCTGTGCAACAAATTAATTCATATTTTTTTTCTTTTGCTAATAATTGCAATGATTTTAAAGAATTTCCTTGTCTTACTGAAAAATCACAGGCTTGAACATATTCTATATCTGGTGGAATAGTTTGATTAAACTCGATAACCACTACCTTTGGCTTAAAAATGTTTAATGATTTCCAAATGTGATAGTCATTCCCATCAATATCTATGGATAATAAATCAATGCTTTTAGGTGCCTTTTCATCTTTTAAGATATTGTCAAGAGAATTTTTACCGGATAAATTTATGAATTTTTTTAAACAAATAGCTTTTGGATATTTAGAGTTATTTTTTTTAAGACTTATAAATTTTCTTGGATTTGGCTCTATTAAAACAGCGTTCCAACCCTTTTCTATTAAAGCTCTTGTATTACTATAAACAATTCCATCCCATGCACCAAATTCCACACACCATTTGTTTGAATTTGGAATAATTGAAAAAATATGTTCGATAACTCCATCTTCTCCTGATTGAGAATAAATGTTTTTTTCATACTTATTTAGTAAATTTTTCATATCAATATATTATCTTTCTATTATTCTTTTAAAATTTTTCTTAAACTCTCCTCTTGAAAAGAACTTGCTTCTTTCAACAGCACCCTTACTGAGTCTTGATAAAAGATTTTTACTTTTAATTAATTTATGTGTGTAATCCATAAGTTCTTTTTCAGTTTTCCATTTAAATCCACTTTCATCATCAACTATTTCAGGTTGACCTCCAGCAGCAATTACTACGGGAACGCATCCTGATGCCATGGCTTCTATCGTGGTTATTCCAAAGTGTTCAAATAGAATTGGAGCTTTTTCCTCATTTTCTCCCAAACCAGTTGCATGCCAATAAATTTTAGCCTCTGACAACATCTTTTTTAGTTCTAAAAATGACATGTCTGTGTGAATGTGGATAGGATAATCTTTTGATTCTGTTTTGACTTGATTATAGTAGTCTTGATGCTGAGATCCACTTTCTATACTTCCTATAAAGTGTAGTTCCCAGTTTTTTAGCTTATATTTATCAACCATTTTTTTGAATACTCTAGTCATTTCTAATTGTTTTTTAGAGTGTCCGGTTACAAAGAATCTTCCGATATGAATAATATGGTTCTTTTTGTTTTTAGCAGGAGAAAAAGCCTTTGTATTTACAGGAGGATAAAGAATGGTACTAGGAAGTCCCCAGTACTTTTTTATCCATTTTCTACAGAATTTTGAAATCGTTATTATTTCGCTATAAGATTCTAGATATGACCTTGGAGTAATTCCCGCTCCACCATGAAGCCTCATCTCCCATCTTGGAAAGCGAGATTTGAAAGCGTTGTATAGAAAGTATTTAATTTTTGGAATAGTAAATCTTGTTAAGGCAATATTATTTTTATATTTTTCATTAGGTAATCTGATGGTAATATCTTTTTCTTTTTCTAAATCAAATTTATAAGTAACAATGTTGTTATTATGATTTAGAGTTTTTGAAATAGGAATTATTTTTTTATCATTTGAATAAAAACCAATGCCATCTAAAATTGAAAAACTAACTTTTTCTATATAAATATCCAAACAAATTTTATCTATTGGCTTATTAAAGATAATTTTTGATTCATTTTTTATCCATTTATAAATTACTCCATTTTTTATTTGATCGAAGGAAAAACCTTCAAAGCGAATTGGATAAATAAATAAAATTTTTAAAGATGGGATAACAAAAGCTCTTTTAATAAATTCAAATGGCGAGAGGTATATTTCTCCAGGAAAAAAGACAGACAGAAGGCTTTTCTTAGCTCTGCTTGGAAAATAATCTAAGTATGAGGTATTGATAAAAAAATCATATTTTTCTGAATATTCTGATAATTCTAGAGTTGATTTTTCTGGTAAATATTTAATGTTAATGTCTTTTAGATTGACATTCATTTTTTTTTCAGCTTTTTCAAGATCAACAGCTCCATGTGTTAGAAGTTCAACGCTATAACCAAGATCTCTTAGGGTCTCTGCATAGGCAAAAGCTACTTGTTCTCCTCCGCCCAAGGTTGATAACCATCTATCATAGATGCCAGCTTTTTTCTTTTTCACTCAATTCCTTTCAATACATGAATTTTCTCATTTGTTTAAATGTTCTTTTTTCTCTTTTTTTCCAAAATATCCTATTTTTAAATGAATTTGGAAAGCTTTTTAAAGTATCTTTCAAAGCCTTTAATCTTCCAGAAGAAAACTCTTCCCATTTTCTTCTTTTATCTAAATCTGATTTGAAGTTGTAATAAAAATATCTAAGTAATGTTAATATTGTTCTTTTAATAAATTGCATTAATTCTGATAAATAAGTTGAGATTGGAAAATGGGTAAGAAGAAAAGCTAAATGGTTTCTTTCAGTCATGTTCAAGAAGAAGCCAGAAATAGTTTTTCCGGTGGTAGCCCTATGTTTATGGTAAACGACCGATTTTGGCTCAAACAAGATGTCCCACCCCATCTTCCAGGCTCTAAGAGAGAAATCAACATCTTCATAGTACATAAAGTAATTTCCATCCAAAAAGCCAATCTCATTAATTACCTTTCTTTTAATTAGACAGCTAGCTCCACAAACAGCTAAAATTTCGTGTTGTTTTTTAAAAACAGAAGAATTTGTCTCATAAAACTCTGAAACACCATCATCATTGTTTCTAGTAATGCTACCAATGTCTTTGCTGTAGCCATTTTTTAGAATTAGGTTGCCAGCATTTTGCACTAGCCAAATGAGGTTTTCTTCTGATGGTTTAAGTGAAACTTCGTATTGTTCAACTTGATTTGAATTTAACTTATCACTTATTATTTCTTTTCCATTGCTAATTATTTTTATAGTTGTTGAGAGATTATTCTTAGTGGGTAATCCATGTAGGGTAAATTTGAATAGATTTTTTTTATTTGGAGTTACTGGTAGTAATATTCTCCCCTCTCCCTTTGTCCAACGAATGTTTTTTACTCCTTTTTTATTTGTTTTATAAAATCCCTCTGCATACCAAACTTCTCCCTGCTGATTTTTTTCTGCTATTACATCTTCAGCTAGAACTCCCAGAGGAGTGTGAATTGATGATGAATCCAGCATTGATTTTCTAGTAATTTGAGATTTTATTAAAATTTCAACATAGGGTATGTGAAACATTAATTTAGAGTTTATTAGTCCTACTTTAGGATTTTTTTTGGCAGTATCTACAAGTGGCATTAACCAGTTTTTTTCAACTTTCGTGTCAGAGTTAAGTAAAATAATATATTCACCTTTTGAATGTTTGAATCCCAGATTGTTTCCACCAGTAAACCCAGAGTTATCTTTAGAAATAATAAGTTTTACTTCAGGAAAATTTTCTTTAATATATGATTGGGAACCATCATGAGAGTTATTATCTACTACAATAACTTCAAGCTTTGATTTTGGATAAGAAACTGAAAGGAGTGATGACAGACAGTCATCCATTAGGTGTTTACCGTTATAATTAACGATTATTACAGATACTGTGGGGTATTGAGTCATGGTGTTATGAGTGTATGATACTAAAAAAAGATAGACTTTGTATGCTTAATTTTTATAAAAGTATTGGTTTTAAATTATTCTTATTTACCTTTTCTATTTTGGTGTTTTTTTCTCCAGGTTTTATAGAAGCAGAAGATTCATGGTTGTATATAAGTGTTAGTAAAAACATTTACTATAACCATAGTATTGAATCTGCCCCAAATGAATATTCTGAAAGAAAAAATGTTAATTTTAATTCATTAAAAAATGAAGATGGATCATGGAGAGCATATGGATCAACTGGATATTCGATTTTAATGGTTCCAGCAGTAATGTTTTCCGATATTTATCATAAAATAACTAATACGCCTGTCTCACAGCATTTCCCTTTGGAAACAGATTGGTCTTTACATCTAGCTGCTGGATTTATGCATGCTTTTTGGGGATCGCTTTTGGTTGTTTTATTCTATTCATATATGGGCTTATTAGGATTTTCTAAAAAGCACTCACTGTTCTCAGCATTTGGAATATTTTTTTTAAGTAATCTTTTCCCATTAACAGGAGATTCCTTTTCTCATATTTTGTTTATAGATTTTTTAATCATGACGATGATTTTTATTAGAAAGTTCTCAATAAACAAAAATTATTTATATTTAGTTGCTGGAGTCATATCTTTTTTAATTTTTAGTATTATTTACAACATTACTTATGCTTTTTTAATACCCGGACTATTACTTTATTTTTACCTCTTAAACAAAGATTTATTTCATAAGTTAAACAAAAAAATCATAGTCACATCTATATTGGGAGTTATTATTATATTTTGGAGTCTATTAATTTATTTTTATAAAGATAGTCTTTTTTATTTAATAAAAACCTTCAGGCCAACCTACATTTTTGAAAGTGCTTGGGGCTTATTATTTAGCTCTGGAAAAAGTATTTTTCTTTATAATCCTTTATTAATACTAATTCCTCTTTATTGGCACAAAATTTCTAAAAAATATTTACCAGAAATAGCATTAACAGCAACAACATTTCTAATATATTTATTTTTTATTAGTCAGGGCGCAATATTTTTTCAAGGAACAAACATTGTAAGTCCTATCTGGCATGGTGGCTTAAATTGGGGAACAAGATATCTTTCTCCAGTAATTGCTTTAGCCATGATATTGGTTTTCATAATTATAAAAAAACTCTCATTAAAACAAAAAATCTATATTGTGTTGCCAATCGCAATACTTGCGCTCTATGTTCAGTTGTTGGGAGTGCTATTGCCATATCAAATCCAATACAAAAATACTCCAGATGAAATAATAGTAGGAGACCAAAGAATTGACAGATATAATTTTACAAGTCATATTCCTCGTTTTTCACCAATAATTGTCCAGAGCAAAGAATTAATAAAAAGAATTGTCCAGTTTCCAAGCACCGTTAATAATGGTGTCAATGATGTTAAATTTTATGATGGATTTGATGCTCCTTATTACACTCCAGTAGGTACCTTTAGGGGATTTAAGGATGAAGGACATGTATCTTTAGATTATCCAGCTAGATCAGATGTTGAGTTAGCTGCAACTTTTTATTATGCCTCAACTCCAGAATCAAGCTCATCCGCATCTATATCTTTGTCTTTCAATGAGGGTGAATCTGAAGAGTTATTAATGATGGCGAATGAAGATTTTTCCTATAAAGAATCAATTCCAGTAATGTCTGGTGAAAACAAACTATCTTTATTAGTAGATTATGAAAACGAGAATAAAAATGACACTATTTTTATTAAATCCATGTCACTAGATGGTATTAATGTAAATCTTGGTTCTCTAGACATGCCATATGTTGATGTCGGAACTAAAAAAATAACTGGAAGAAAGTATTATGGAATAAAAACAAATGATTGGGACTCATGGTACATGCGATCTGCCATATATGAAAACACTTTTGATCTTTGGTGGATAAGGGATTTTTATTATTGGGATTTACCCCACAACTTATCATTAGCAATACTTGTGATGGATTTATCAGTTTTTATTTACACAAGCAATAGTTTGTATAAATACTTTTATAAGAACAAGTGATAGTGTCTCGAATTTTTAATAGTTTCGCTATATACTAATGTTTAATGAACTTACTTGATCCATTTACAAAATACCGATACCTATTAACTCAGCTTGTTCAAAGAGAAATTAAAGCAAGATATAAGCAATCAGTGGTTGGATATGCTTGGGTTATTTTGAACCCTATAGCCCAGCTATTAATTTATTCTTTTGTTTTTTCAATAATCTTCAGATTTCCAACCGGGGACATTCCTTACTCTATCTTTTTATTTACAGCCCTCCTTCCTTGGACTTTTTTGCAAAATAGTGTTTCAGCTTCAACTCAAAGCCTTGTTAATAATTCATCTTTATTAAAGAAAATAGCTTTTCCAAGAGAGATCATTCCCTATTCTGTTGTATTTTCCAAATTAATTGATTTCTTATTTTCATTATTAGTATTTATAATTTTTATAATTTTTTCAAAAGTTACTATACATAGTACTTTCTGGCTAGTAATACCCCTATTGTTTCTTCAAATTATTTTAACAATTGCTGTTTCCCTATTTCTTTCTGCAGCAAATCTTTTTTATAGAGATATACAATATTTAACAAATCTATTATTGATGATTTGGATGTATATGACTCCAGTTGTTTATCCAGCATCAATGGTACCGATTAAATATCTTTGGTTGTATAAATTGAATCCAATGGTCGGAATAATAGAAGGATATAGATCTGCTTTATTTGGAAATTATTTTGAAGTTAGTATCATTTTATGGTCTATTGCTGTTTCAATAATTTTATTTATTATTTCATTCTTTCTATTTAAAAAATGGGAGAGTGTGTTCGCGGACATTGTTTAAAAACTATGCAAAATAACTCAGTAATTTCTTTTCAAAACGTAGTAAAACACTTTCCTGTTCAAACAGAAAGAACTGCTAAAGAACTAATTCCAAGCCTAATAAGGGGTAAATCATGGGCTAAATACCATACAATTTTATCAAATGTTAGTTTTGATATAAATCAGGGAGAAACAGTTGGAATTGTTGGTAAAAACGGAGCTGGAAAATCCACAATTTTAAAATTAATAGCAGGAGTTACTCAACCTAATGAGGGAAAAATATTAGTCAATGGATCTGTATCGCCGTTAATTGAGCTTGGCGCTGGTTTTCATCATGAGTTAACGGGATATGAAAATATTTTTCTAAATGGAGCTATTCTAGGATTAAATAAAGAAGAAATTGAATCCAAACTTGATTTGATTCTTGAGTTTAGCGATTTGCAGGAGTTTATTCATACGCCAATAAAGCATTACTCTACTGGAATGACAATGCGTCTTGCTTTCTCTGTTGCGATACAAACAGAATCTCCAATTCTATTAATAGATGAAGTTCTAGCTGTAGGAGATGTCGAATTTCAAAAAAAATGTTTAAAAGCTCTTGATAAAATTAAAAAAGAGGCAAAAAGAACAATTATTTTTGTTAGTCACAGTGAATCAGATGTTAAAAATTTCTGCGACAGAGCCCTATTAATCAATGATGGAAAAATATTAGTAGATTCAACTCCAGAAGAAGTTTTTAAAATATATAATGATTTTTCCAAAGATTAGTATTATTACCCCCTCTTATAATCAGGGGAAGTTCATTGAACGTACGATAAAGAGTGTTTTAGATCAAAATTATCCAAATTTAGAATATTTTGTCATCGATGGTGGATCAACAGACGAAACAATTGATATTCTAAAAAAATATGAAGATAGATTGACGTGGATTAGTGAGCCAGATAGGGGGCAAGCTCACGCTATAAACAAGGGCCTCAAGATGTCTGGTGGAGATGTTTTAGCTTATTTAAATAGCGATGATACATATGAAGCTAATACTTTCAAAATAGTTTCAAAATATTTTTTAAAACATCCAAAAGCTTCATTTCTTTATGGAGAAGGAAGACTAATCAATAAAAATGATGAAGAGATTGACTTTTACCAAACAAAAAAGGCTGAAGGTGATGAATTACAGAGACATTGCCCCATTTCTCAACCATCTGCTTTTTGGAAAAAAGATGTTTATAAAAAAATAGGTAAATTTGATGAGGATTTCCAATTTACCATGGATTATGAGTATTGGATTAGAGTTTCAAAATATTTTAAATTAAGCTATCTCAAAGATCTTGTCTTATCAAACACAAGAATACATCAGGATGCAAAAACATCAGCATTTAATTCGAAATTACATCTAGAAGCTATTAAGACTGTTAAAAAACACTATAAAAAAGTCCATTATGACTGGATCTTCAACTATATAAATAGTTTATATAGTTTTAAAAAAAATACTATCTTTTATTATTTATCTTTAATTATTGGTTCTTTTTTTCTCAATTTGTTTTGGAATAAAAAGTTACCAAATAAAATTATGGTAAAACAGTATGTAAATTGGCTAAAGGAATATATAAATCATGAAAAAAAATGAGCTTTCTGTTGTAATCAATACAAAAAATGAAGAAAAAAACATCAGTGACTGTGTAGAGTCTGTAAAAAATATTGCTTCAGAAATAATTGTTTGTGATATGCAAAGCACAGACAATACTATTAAAATAGCAAAATCTCTTGGTGCAAAAGTTATTTCTGTGAAAGATTATGGATACGTTGAGCCAGCTAAAATGAAAGCTATAAAAGCAGCAAAATTTGATTGGATTTTAATTATTGATGCCGATGAGAGAATGGGTGGGGTTTTACAAAATAAAATTAAAAATTATTTATTGTCGCCAAAATATAACATCGTTGCATTTTCTAGAAAAAACTTAATGCTTGGTTTTTGGATTAAAAATGGTTTGAGATGGCCTGACTACCAAGTAAGATTATTTAAAAAGGGATCCGTTAGGTTTTCAAAGACAATTCACTCCCAGCCAATACTTATAGAGGAAGTTTATAAACTCCCCCCAAAGGAGGAGTTTTCAATTTTACATTATCATTCAAGAAATACAGAACAATTATTGATGAAAACTTGGCAGCAGGCTAAGAATGAAAATTTTTATCAAAATCAACAAACTATTACTCCGGAGCTTATTAGAGAAAGGATAGCACACGAAATTGACTGGAGGTTTATTGAGCATAAAGGATTTAAAGACGGAATTCCTGGATATATCTCTGCAAAATTTATGGAGTTTTATAGATTTTTAGAGTTTGTTGATTATTGGGAAGAAAATAAAGAATTAAATTTTACTAAAAATCAAGCAAAAAATCTTGTCAAAAAAAAAGATGAAAAGCTAGTATTTTCTAATATATATAAAAAAATTAAAGACTTATTTTAAATACATGTGGAGTATTTTATTTACGGGTTGCAATGCACACAATTTGATCACCTTTATCTAATAGTGTTGATAAAGAAAAATAGAAGCTCATTAGCGCGCTATGTTCATCGTGATAAAGGTTGGTGGTTGTTATCTTCTCTATTTTAAAGCCATTGTTCTTGAGTAGTCTACTCAAGGTACGTTTTGAAAATTGCCACAAATGGACTCCTGGAGAAAGCGGAAACCATTTATCTTTTTGAATTTTAAATAATATAGAATCAATATTTGGGCATGCAATTAATAGTTTACCATTTGGTTTAAGCAGCTCTCTTGTTTTTTTGAGAAATATCTTATGATCTTCAACATGCTCAATTACATGACTCATTACAATAACGTCATATTTTTTATTAGTATTTAACTCCTCAAGCGTCTTAACCCTACTTTTAACCCCCAATAGCTTACGACCTGCTTTGACAAAAGTAACTGAGGAATCAATACCTTGAGCATTATATCCAAGAGCGGCAGCTTGTTTAAGCAACCATCCAAGACCACAACCGACATCAAGAAGAGAGGAATTTTTTGGTGTATTTTTCAAAAAATTAAGTAAAACTGTAGCTGCTTGTTCATAAATAAGTTTTTTATTTTTGAATTGATTGAGAGGTTCTTTTGGATCGGTATATTGTTCATCATTAATCTCTATAAAGCCTTTTTTGATTGTTTTAACAAAGTTGCATTTTGAGCACCTCAATAAAGAAAAGTTTGTTCGTTCAAAATAGAGTTTCCAGTTTGTTTTATTGCACACCTGACACTTAGCTTCTGATTTCATTAATATGTTTTCCCCCTTCTGTTTATAGAGTCGGTTAAATTTAATTATATATAAAAACCTATTATTTATTACATTATTTCTGAGCTTCTAAAACAAATGTTTCCAAGTTATTAAACTTTTTATTAAAGGATTTCCAATGTTTTTCTATTCCTCTTAAATGTTTATCACTGCTTTTTCCTGGTTTAAATTGTTTAATATTTTTAAATCCAGCCCTTTTGAGTAACATTGTTAAAGATTCTGGATCATAAATAAACTCATGTCCCCAACTACGAACAAACTTATTAATCAGTAGTGCTGATGCTGCTTTGTTTTTATCCATTTTGTTTGGAAAAACGCTGAAGTGCCATTTTAAATATTCACTTTCAACTGGAGTTTTATTTTTTTTATAAATATTTATCAAGAAAGACAGATTAGGGGTTGCAATTCTAATTTTTCCACCTTGCTTCAGAACTCTTCTGCTCTCTTCCAAAATTTTTAATCCTTTATTAATGTTGAAGTGTTCTATCGTGTGTTCTAAAAACACATAATTGAAAGAGTTTGTTGGAATTGGAAATTTTTTGTTTAGATTTAAAGAAACAAGATTTTTTCCTCCAAATAAGTCTGTATTTAACCATTTTTTTAATTTATATTCTCCACAAGCTAGTTGTAATTTTCTAATTTTATTATTTTTTAAATAATCTTTAATAATAGAGTTTCTATTTATAGTTGACTTATAATGACCAACTTTCCAAAAAAATATGTGTCTATAGTGGTAATATTTATTTTTTATTTTTTCAAGCATAATATTATTGTATTTTTTTGATAAATTTAGCCGGATTGCCTGCAAAAATAGTATTTTCATCAATATCTTTTGTGACAACTGATCTAGCTCCAACCACAGATCCTGATTTTATGGTAACACCTTTTAAAACACAAGCTTCTAGTCCTAGAATCACATCATTTTCAATTTTTATTGGAGAGTATTTTGCTTTTCTTAAATCCTGAACACCAACTTGTTTTTTTCTAGATTTTAAATCAATTGAGTGAAAATCTGTATCAAAAATAGAACAATTTGCTCCTATTCCAACATTTTTACCAATAATAATTGAGTCGACTGCGATTATGGAAGCGCCACTAACACCACTACCTTCTCCTATTATAATTTTAGCATCAGCATGGAGTGTTGCGAGTATGGTTGAATGATTTATTCCAAGTATATTTCCTTTTGTTTTAGATACAATTGTTACTCCCTTACCAATCTTAATAGTTGAAAATGGGTGTTTTCTTATAACAGGAATGCCTATTAGTTTTACATAACCATATTTTGTTTCAACACCATTCCTAATTAAATATTGATATGTTAGATATTTCTCAATGAAACTAATAGTTCGTATATAGAGATATCGTAACGGCCTTTTTTTATTAGTAATTAGCCCTTTATAAAACTTAATTATTTTATTCATAGCAAATACAAGTATATCTTAAAATAAACAAAAAAATTATTATATTAAATAACCAAACAATTGGTTACAATACGGTTAATATTTATGGATAGTCATACTGTTGAAAATAATACTGAGTTTAGAAACTCCTTGACACACCGAGTTGCACGTGGAGGAATAATAGTCGTCTTTTTTGCAATCTTGGCAGCCTCAACTGGCTATTTAACAAGAATGCTTTATTCAAGATCTCTGTCTATTGAGATGTTTGGCTTATTTTATTCAATACTTTCTCTAATGATTCCCCTTAGCATATTTACCGATCTGGGATTTGGTTACAATTTAACCTATTTACTACCCAAATTTATCAAAAACAATGAAAAACAAAAAGTTTGGAATACATACAAATATAATCAAATAATTAGCCTATTAGTATCAGTAACTCTCTCTATAATATTATTTTTTCTATCAAGTTTTCTAGCAAATTATTATTTTAAAGAAATTATTGCTCAAAGAGTAATTAAAATACTATCTTTATTTTTAATAGTAGAGAGCTTCAATTTTTCTATTGAGAAGCTATTTATTGGTATGCAGCAAGAAGAATATTATGCATCTATGAGAGTCGTCAAGCTTTTCTTTACCCTTGTTTTTTCTTTCATATTCTTTTCATTTGGAAAAGGAACCATTGTCTTTTATTCAGTTTCTTGGCTTGCAGCACACCTTTCAACATCTCTTATTTACAGAATAGTTTTACAAATTAAAAATAAAAACATATTTACTAAAACAACTTGGGATAAAAAACTTTTTTTAACTATGTTTAAATATGCTCTTCCAACTTTATTTATTTCGTCATTTAATTTAATTAGTATTCCTATAGATAGTTTGTTTTTGATATTTTTTAAAGGTTTGGGAAGCGCTGGAATTTACAATATAATTATTCCTTTGGCGATTATTAGTCCAATTTTTTTATCACCAATAAATGTATTTCTTTTGCCACTTATATCAAGACTAGAGGATGAGCCCGAGAAACTAAAACAGCTAATGGATGCGATGCTTAAAATAACTTCCTTTATAGCTATATATTTTGGTTTATTTTTATTTTTATTCCCAAATCAAATTGTTCAAACAATGTTTGGTAGTAAATGGATGGAGATTGCCAAGTTACCACTAATGGCCTCTTCAATTGGGTATATTTTATTACCGACAAGCAGCCTATTGGAGACGTTCGCTAGTGGATTGGGCATTGTTAGAAAAAAGGCAAAACTTGTGGGTATTTTGACCTTTTTAAAGGCTATTTCTAGCTCAATACTTATTTATTATTTAGGGATAATAGGAGCTATAGCTGCCAATTTAATTCTTTTTTCTTTAAATATAATTTTTACTAAAAAATACTTAAAGAAAAAGATATCTTTTAATTATCCAATTTTATTTTATTTAAAAATATTTATATTTTCATTAACAATTATTTTATTAACTTTTCTATTTAAAATATCACCAGATGGAATATTTCAAATTAGTTTAGTAGGATCTATATATACATGTCTGTACTTAATATTTGGAATTATTGCTGGAGTTATTGATAGAAAATCAGTAATGCTGTTAAGCAACAATAAAAAGAATATTAGGTGGTTTAGATAAAAAAACTATCTTTTCTTTTTTATTCTACAAGAATCCTTAATCATTAAATTAGCCATTTTAGCAATTGTTGAAATAGAATTATTTAAAAATAAAAACCTATGAGTAAAAATAGGACTTAATTTGTGATTAAAACGCTTTTTTTCATAAATGATATCTTGAGCAAAATTTTCAAGCCTATCCATCGGCATTAAATTTAAAGTCATTTTCGCATGAGCCGAAGGCAATAGCATGCTAGACCCATGTATTCCAATTACAATTTCACTTTCAGAATAAATTTTACACAATTCCCTTTCCTTTTCTACTGTGAAATCTTTGGTCCTCCCATCTTTTATCCATTTGGGGAAATTAAATCTTTTTCCAAATCCAGTTACCGTATAGGTATAATCTTTGTTGGTTTTTTTAAGTTTTTTAAATAGGCTTATCACTTTTAGGTATTGAACATAGTTTAAAATATTAATAACCTTCAACTTTTTAAAAAGATAAACTAAATACATATTGTTTATCCAAGGTCTATCCTCTCTCCAAATAAAGGAAATTCTTGGATAATTTGTTTTGATACAGCTTTGTTGTTTTGTATATATTGATATATCAGAAACCTCAGGATAAAAACCAGCTTTACTTAGATGAACATTATCATATTTTGAAATATATTTATTTATTTCTGAGCTAATTGATGGATAATAGTTTAAGGCTTGAGAAAGACTAACATCAATAGTTATTATTTCTGCTACACCATTTGGGACTAACCACAAAAATGATTTTGGAATAATTATAACCAAGTCTAAATTTTTATTATCTTTCAAATGTCTCTCAATATTCAATAGTTTTAATAAAACATGCCCATATAGGTAGTCCATACAATTTAATATTAAAGGATTTTTAGCTTTTCTTCTTTTGATATGTCTAATTTTAATAAATTTTAAGCTTGGATTAGAAAGTGACTTTAAATATGGTTTTATAAACCAAGAATATGCCCCCTTATTAGAATAACGACAATCTCTTGTTTTGACATTGTATTGAAAACTACAATTAGTTGAATATCCTATTGGTAAATCTATTATGAAATAATGTTTACATTTTTTACAAGTAAATTTTTCAGAAGTGTGAATTCCGTGAAAAACATATTCAATATGAGATCCATGAACATCACAGCTTGGACATTTCAGGGTAGACTCATTTGGTTTCGTTTTGATAATTATCATTTAAATTAAAAATTTACTTATTAACTTTTTATTTTTAAAAGATTTGTGTATTGCTAAAATATTTATTGTTTTATTCTTATCTATTAACTTTTTATTAAAAATAGATAATGAGCTTTTATTTATTAAATAAATTTTAAAATTATTTTTAATCAAATTGTTTATAATTTTATTCCTTGAGCTATTAAATAATTTTGAATTGCTGTTTAATTCCATAATTAATGATTTTATAATATTTTTTTTTAATGAGTTTTCAAGCCCTTTTAAAACTAATGACTCTGCTCCTTCTACATCAACTTTAATTAGATCAACTTTTTTTATATTATTATCACTAATGATAATATCCAGGGTATTAGTTTTTTTTCTATTCCCTTTTTTACTTAAACTAATATGACTAATTTCAGAAATATTTTTTTCTTCAAAATATATTCTTCCAATTCTATCACTAACAACTTGATTAAAAATTTTAATTTTATTATCTAGAAAATTAATAGCAACATTCTCTCTTAAGTTTTTGAGTGGTTTCTTAGAAGGCTCAAAAGCAAAAATTGTGCCTTTTTTTATTTTTCCACTCGCAATTAATGAAAAGTCTCCTATTCCAGATCCAACATCAAAAAAAACAGAATCTTCTTTTAAGATTAATTCTGTTAATTTCATTTCCATAAATTCTGGCCTATTTGTATAAACTATTAAGCTTCCAAAAGAACTGTTTGGATAACAAACACATTTTCTATTTGGATAAATTTCTATAAGAACTGGTAATTTAAAAAACAACTGATTTATTTTCCACCAAAATAATTTCAAAATTGTTTTTATTTTACTTCGCCTATTAAGGGGATGATTCAGTATCTCTAGGGTTGATTTTAAAAAAGATCTCATTTTTTTAAAAAGACTTTCATTCTATTAATATTTTTTTCTATTGTATAGTTTTTAATATGTTTTATGGCGTTATTACCCATTTCATTCATTCTTTTTTTATTTAAAAATATATTATACATTCTTACCAAGTTAGATAACAGTTCTTCTTGAGAGTTGGGGTTAAAAATATATCCAGTTTTTCCCTCCACAATTAAATCAGCAACACAGCCGGCTGTATTTGATGTTAAAACTGGCAAACCACATGACATTGCCTCATTTACCACCAGTCCCCAGACTTCAGTGGAAGAAGATAGAACAAATAGATTGGAAATGTAATAATAATCAGGCAACTCATCATGTTGGATAAATCCGGGTAGATAAATTTTTTTGTTCAATAGGTTTCCCGCTAATGATTTACACTTTTTTAATTCTGGACCATCTCCAACTATTATTAATTTACTTTTTGGATAAATTTTATTAAATTTTTTAAACACTTTAATTAAAAAATAAAACTGTTTTCTTCTTACAAATCTTCCGTTGGAAAGAATTACAAATTCATCATTTTTAATATTATTTTTTTTGAGTAAATATTTTCTATCATTTTTTGACTTACTCATAAAATATTTAACATCAACTGTATTATAGTAATTTAGAATTTTTTTTCTTTGAGCACCCAGTGAAACCAAATAATTAGATGAAGATGTTCCGTATGAAATATAGTTATCAAATAATTTTACAAACCATTTCACATACGGCATTGTTATTGTTCTCAGCAAAGATTTTTCCATTAAAGTACTTCCTGCCCTAAGAGTAACCCTAATTTTATTTTTTTTAGCCCATAGGCAAATAATTAAACATATTGGTTGATCCCAACCGGTTATTATCACTTGATCAATTTTATGTTTAATTGGGTTTAGTTTTGCAATTACCCCTGTATTTATTCTTATATTTAATAGGTCTGAACCCAAAATATTAATTTTAAAAAGATTTAATATTTCATATTTAAACCTAATATTTTTAAATTTTTTCCAATTTCTAAACTTTTCACCAGAATCTTGAAACCACACTTCGATTGACCCATTAAAAGCTTTATGAAGAGCATTGTATCTGGCAATTTGATATGGGGTTAAAATACTATCAATGAATAAAATCATATTTCTTCAAATAAACTAATAATTTTTTTTGCAGAAATATCATATGATTGATTATATATATCTTTTCTACTCTTTGTTTTTTTCAACAAAGATTTTTTGAGCAACTCATTATCTGAGTCAAGATTAAAACTTAGCTCATCAATATAATTTAATATTGAATCATTATAAAAGTCTTTCTTTCCTACAAGAACGTTCTTATCACTGGCTAGGGCTTCATACGCTGGATATCCAAAGCCTTCGTAAATACTCGGCTGAATAACTAATTCAGAATGCTTATAAAAAGAAACCAATTCTTTTAAAGAAGCTTTTTTAATCCATAAAATATTTGATAACTTGGAAACTTTCTGTTCAAATATTTTTAAATCTTTTCCAAGTTTTCCTATTATCACTAATTTAATCCTATTTCTGTTATCTTTATTAAATCTTTTCCATAAATCTAATAAATAGAGAGCTTTTTTGTGAGGATAAAAAGCTGTGACACAAAGAATATATTTATTTTTAATTGGTTTTTTAAGATTTCCTTTAAGAAACTTTATAAAGTTTTTATCTACTGCTGCCCAAATAACCTTCATTTTATTTTTATATCTAGGAAAATAAAATGATAATCTTTTTTTAGAAAACTCAGAGGTTGTTATTATTAAATTTGATCTTTTAATTGAACTTGAAATTAGAAAATTTAAGACAAAATTTGTTAATAGTGAATTATCTTCTGGGTAATCTTTCCAATTAACATCAAAGACTGTGATTATTTTCTTAAAATTACCCCAAAATGGGCCACTGTATCCAAACGAATATAAAATATCACAATTGTTTTTTTCAACTAATTTTGGAAAGAAAATGTACTCATGAATAATTCTTAAAAACTTGTTTTTGGCTGCTATAGGAACCAAAACTTTCTTAATATTCTTTTCCTCAAAAAAAAAGGTTTGATAATTTTCTTTATTGCAAAATATAATATATGAATTATTTTTATCTTGGTTTATTAATTCTTTAATAATGGATCTGAGATAATATTCAGTTCCACCAACCCCATTTGGAACAAGATAGAGAGCATTAAAACCTATTATCATTTATTTTTTTTATACCACTCTACTGTTTTTTTTAATCCTTCTTCAAAAGAAGTTTCTGATTTAAACCCAAATTCTTTAGTTGCCCTACTAACACTCAATTTTCTTCTTGGTTGACCATCAGGTTTATCTGTGTTGAAAGAAACTTTTCCCTTGTATCCAACTACTTTTTTAACTGTTTGAGCAAGTTCTTTAATAGAGATTTCAAAACTAGATCCCAGATTAACTGGCTCACTAGAGTTATATTCTTCAGTGGCCAAAATAATGGCTTTAACAGCGTCTTCTACGTATAAAAATTCTCTAGTTGGTTTACCTGTACCCCATATCTCAACACTTGGCTTTTTGGTATTTTTTGCATCAACAAACTTTTTAATTAGAGCAGGGATAACGTGTGATGATTTTGGATTAAAATTATCTCCCGGGCCATAGAGATTAACTGGGAGCAAATAAATAGAATTGAAATTATACTGACTACGATATGCCTGAGACTGAACAAGAAGCATTTTCTTTGCTAACCCATAAGGAGCATTTGTTTCTTCTGGGTAGCCATCCCACAGACTTTCTTCTTTAAAAGGAACTGGGGTAAATTTTGGATATGCACAAATAGTGCCAATGGCAACAAACTTTTTAACCTTAGCTTTTCTAGCTTCTTCCATGAGGTGAACACCCATAAGGAGGTTGTCATGAAAAAGAGTTCCTGGAAATTCTTGGTTGTAGCCAATGCCACCAACGTTGGCAGCTAAGTGAATAACTATATCTACATTTTTAACTAATTTAGCACAAACTTCTTTTTCACGAAGATCATACTCTTTTGATCGAGGAATAATTATTTTTTTAGGGTCTAGAGTTTTAATTAAATCAACTAAATGAGAGCCTAAAAATCCAGCTCCTCCTGTAACTAAAACTGTTTTATTTTTCCAAAAAGACTTTTTCATACTCTATAGTTATACCTTATTTTATTATTAAATTCTTACCTTACTTAATTAATTTGTAGCTATGGATGATTAATGCATTGTGAAATCTTTGCAAAGCTAAAATATATTTATTTTTTATGAACTTTTTTGTTATTTCATACTGCTCTTCAAATTGTTCTTCAAAGCCACCAGTACCTTTTGAGTTTTGATGGATGCGAAAGATAGCTACAGCATCAAAAATAACCTCAGGCTTCCCAATTCTTAAAAATAACTTAAACCAATACTCATAGTCCATAACATAAGTAAGGCTCTCATTAAAAAAGCCGGTTTTGAGGATTTCAGAAGATCTAACAAAAACACCAGGCTGGGGAATTGGATTTAACACTCCTAAAACTGGTTTTGAGATGAACCAACGCCAAAATTGCTTGTACAAACGAATTGGTTTTTGAATCTCCTCATTATTTTCATTAACAATTCTACAATCTCCAACAACCCAACCAACTTTATCATTATTCTTAAATTCTTGCTCAACTCTTTGTAGAGCATTTGGTAAATAATAATCATCAGAATTTAGATAAGCAAAAATTACTTCTTTCGGATCCTTCTTGTTATCTTCCAGCCACTGTTCTAATTTCTTAACACCTTTGTTAATTGCATCTGCTTGTCCCTTGTCCTTTTTGGATTCGAAGAAAATCTTATTACTATATTTCTCCAGCAACTCTTTACTTCCATCAGTTGATCCACCATCAAATACCCAGTGATGAGTTTTAACTGGCTGGCTAATAACACCCTCTATTGTTTGTCCTAGAAATTCCTTTTGATTGAATGATGGGGTAACAATTACAAATTCCATATTTAGTTCTTTTTTTGTTTTGAAGATCCTTGAATAGCTCTTTGGCGAATAAATTCTTCCCATTTTTTAGAGCTCTCTCTTTGTTTAAAGTGAGTTAAAACAACAATCACAGTTAAAATCATTAATGAACCAACTAAGAGTAGATCAAAAACCCTACTAAAATTTAATAAATCAGTTACACCCTTAAGAAGGTCTGGGAATAAGGCGACGATAATAAAAAGACCCCACATAGAATACCAAGACAATGCCTCAACTTTTGAAAAATTAAGCTTTGTTTTATGTATCCTAGTGGCATACATCATAAAAAGAGCAAATAAAGAGGCTGCTATTTGAAAAATACTCATAATCCTATCCTTAAACTAATTATACGAATCATTACTTTTAATGCGTCTATAGCGCTCATTCCTCTATCCATATCATGATAGATAGTCTCGATCGAAATAACAGAAAAGTCAAGTTTTTTACGTGAGATATTAGCCGCTATTTCCAACTCCACACTATAATCATTAGATTCCCACTTAATTTTCTCATAAGTTTCTTTAGTAAATGCCTTGTATCCCGACAAAATATCTGGGATATATCTAAAAAAGAGCCCTACTATAATTGCTGAAACAAAAGCATTGCCTAATTTTCTAACTAGAGGCATAGAAGCAAAAAGAGATCTTGCACCCAAAATTAATTGACTACCAGATTCTAATTGTTTTCTAAACAACGGAATCTCTTCTGCATCATGCTGATCATCTCCATCCATCATAATCACCGCCTCAGCTCCCATATGATAAAAAGCATAGTCACAGCCAGTTTGAAGAGCTGCGCCTTTACCAAGATTTATCTCGTGTCTTAAAACATGAATAGGAAATTTTTTAGCTATCTCTGCGCTATTATCTTTTGAGCCATCATCTATATAAATAACATTTTTGGTTTTTTGGGTAACTTTTTTAAGAACAGAGGCAATATATTTCTCCTCATTGTATCCAGGGATGACAATCCAAGTCTTGGAAAAAATATCTTTCTGTTTTGCCATGCTCTATTTCTGTTCTTTGTACCACTCAGCTACTCTTTTAACACCTTCTTCAAATCCTACTTCTGGCTCCCAATCAAGAACTTCTTTAGCTTTTTGATAGCTTAGAGAACTGGTAACTTGTTCGCCTGGTCTTTCTGGGCCATATTCTTTTTGAATATCTGCACCCAATTCCTTAACCACAATATCAAATACTTCATTAGTGCTAATCTCAGTAGTCGTACCAATATTAAGTTCTCCAACAAAATTTGTATCTAGAGCTAATAAATTAGCCTTAACTACATCTCCCACATAAACATAATCTCTAGTATGAGTGCCATCTCCATTAATCACTGGTGATTTACCAGCCATAATCATTTCAGAAAAAATAGCTACTACTCCAGACTCTCCATGAGCATTTTGTCTTGGACCATAAACATTGGAGTAGCGAAGGGAAACAAAAGGAATATTATATAGTTCGTGATAATAGTTAAGATACAACTCCCCGGCTCTCTTTGAGATCCCGTAAGGGGATAGTGGTTGTTCTTTCATGGTTTCATCAAAAGGAGTTTGCTTATTACCATACATAGCTCCACCTGTGGCAGCCATGATTACTTTTTTAACTCCTGCTTCACGAGCAGCTTCCATTACATTAAGCAAACCAATGACATTATTCTCTGCATCAAATTGAGGATTCTCTACTGAATAACCAACTTGTATGTGAGCAGCATGATGATTAATGACATCTGGTTTTTCTTCATGGATTATTCTTTGAATAGTTTCTTTGTCAGTAATATCAGCCTCGATAAACTTAGCTTTCTCATGAACAAACTCTGTTTTACCAGTAGATAGGTTGTCTACGATAACTACTTCATGGCCTGCATTGATATATGCATCTGAAACATGAGAGGCAATAAAACCAGCGCCTCCAGTAACTAAAATCTTCATAAACTTCCTTTCGTCTATTTGTGACCTTTAAGCCACCCAATATCCTTGAATAAATAGCAATGTGTTTATTATAAGCAACAATAGACTCAAAACTAGAGCAAAAACCCTTAAACGAGTTTTTTTACTAAGCCACTCTCCCATAAGAAAATATATTGGAAAAGCCACCATAACATATCTCGGCATACTAGAAAAAGTGCCTGTAAAGGTAGGTATTAGTAATACTAGTAGTGAGAATAATAAATAAGATAATCTGACCTTCTTCCAAGAAAAAATAAGTAAACAAAAAGCACCAATCGAGAAAAGAAATTCTTGAACATAAGCAAACATTTTAAGATCAGCTGGAGCGGTCATAAATATCTTTATATATCTCCACACAACCTGAGGTAAAAGTATTAAGCCTTCTTCTCTGCCTGCACCAAATTCACTTTGAACATGAAAAAAATATAGTGGATCATTAAATGTTTTTTGTAAATAAGACATATAAGCTAATAATCCCAATGAGGAGATTGAGATTTTAATAATATTAAACCAATCTTTTTTAATAAAATTAATTATTCCTTCATATGAAAATTTATTTTTTCTACTCAACCATAATTCCAAAAGCAATGCTGGTAAGATAGCTATTCCGACTACCCTAGTACCAGATATGACAGCTCCGAATATTCCTGCTAATAACCATTTCTTTTGTTTGGCAAAAATAAAGCTCAACAAAACAAGAAATAAGAATAATCCTTCACTATATAAAGCACCCATAAAGAAACTTACTGGAAAAATCAATAGTGACAATACTGTCCACCAGGCCTGCTTATTACTCTTATTTAAAACTTCTTTTACAAAATAAAAAGTGGTTACCGTTAATCCATAAGTAATTAATAGTTGAAAAGTTAATGTTAAAGAAAGAAAAAATCCAAGATTTATAACCATAAAATATCTCATTATTAAAGGAAAAACAGGGAAAAAGGCCTGAATTAGGGCTGTGCCAAGATATCCTCTTTGAGTAATAGTTAAATAATGAAATCCGTCAAAATTAGTCCAAGAATATACCCATCTTGGTAAGTTAAATGCTGAAAATAATTCATTAGAATAGATAAAACTTGGATCATAGACAAGAAAATAATCAGCACTAAAGGAAATAATAAATAAAAAAATTCTCCAAGCAAAAACTGTCAAAAATAACTTTTTCCAAGGAATATTTTTCACCAAGTCCTTTATCTTTTCTTTTTAAAATTAATCAACTCATGAACAATAAACCATAGAGCTATTGCTCCAGTAATAATAGAGGTTGTATTACCGGCGATTCTAGACCATGTGTCTTGAGTAAAATGAGAATAAACCTCATAGTCTCCTGGGTTTAGCCAGTAGCCGATTCTACCCTCTGTTTCTTTCATACTTGCGTAGTTAATTTCTTGATTATTAATCTCTGTTTTCCAACCACTAAAATAAAATGTGGGTTCAAAAATTAATGATTTTTCTTTAACCATTAATTGGTATCTTCTGTCTGACCCAGTCCATCTTTCTACTTTAATATCCGCTTTACCAGAAAATACTCTTGGTGATTGAGACCAGTCTCCAACTATCTCAGTAATTGGTGCAACAGCGTAACTAAATCCTTTTGGCATATTCTCATTGGCAGTACTTGTGCTCTGGGTAAACAAATCATAATCAATGGTGTTCTTATGTCTATAATCAACTGGCTGAAGTCTTAATACAGCCAATAATTGAAAAAATAGAATAAAAACAAATACTCTCTTAAAAACAACATGGTGGCTCAACAGCATTACCATTAATGGCAAAACAAGAATCACAAAATAAAGACTTAATCTCCATGGAAACTGAATAAACTGTACTAGCGGCAATGAGTGCCAAAAGCCACTACTAATACTTGTCTGCAGAACCAACAAAACCCAACCAAAAACCACAGCTATAAGACCATGTTTTCTTAGAGCTGATTTACCTTTTTTCTTTAAGATTAGAATCGTTCCCAAAATCAAGGCTACAAAACCACTTAACCCAACAGCCACACTCATAGTATTAATAGGAGCAGCAAACGAGAAACCAAACTCCAGTGGAGAAGTAATTAGTTGTAGAGGATTTACAAAATGTTTGGAGAATTGATTTGTTAGACCGGCATTATCTAAAACAATTTGATTTTTCTCAGCAATAGCTGGTAACCAAAACCACAAACTCATACCCAAGGAAATAAATCCTTTCCAAATAAGTTTTTTCCACTGATCCCAGTCTTTTTGTAAGATAAGGATCGTATAAATAAACCAAATTATTCCTCCAAATAAGACTGAGACATTATGAGATAAAAAAAACGGCACTAAAATAAGAGTACTTTCAAGATAAGAAACCTTTTTATCATCCTTGTATCTATGTGTTAGCCACAACAACCAAGGAAACAAGGCCATGGCCCAAGCTTCACCAATATTTCCCCTAACATAGACCAAATTAACGGTAAAAGGAGCCAATAAGAAGCTGGTAATAGCCATTGCCCTAGTCTTTGAGTTACCAAGTTTTAAAGCCTTCAGCCAACTATAAATACCCCATGATCCCACTATGAAAGCTGCAATCATTAATACCTTAAAGGTAAACTCATATGAAATTCCTAAAGCACTAAAAGGCACTGACATAATATTAGCCAGTGGATAGTTGTAGTTAAAAACAGGATAACCATAGTGATTGTTTAAGTTTGGCGCAAATCTAGGAGGCAGTTGACCTTCTTTAAGAGCTATTTTGTAGTTAGCAAAACGGGCTAAATGATTTTCTCCATCATGGGTATAGGGAACACCTTGTTTAAAATATGGACTGATTAAAGCAAAGAGTGGAAAAAGAGTGATTAATAAAATAGGTAATAAGAATTTTTTCATGAGTTATTTTTTCACTAATGTTTTGTAAACAACTAATGTTTCATCTGCGGTTTTACTCCAAGTAAATTTTTCTTCCCACTTACTAGCCCTGTCAATCATTTTTTTTCTATCCTTATCAGACATATCTAAAATCATCTCAATGTTTTCTGCAAAGCTCTCTGCTTCAGTGCCGCTATACAAAACAACATCACTTCCAACTTCCTTTAAGGATGAGTTTTTAGCAGAAATTACCGGAGTTTTACAGCGCATGGCTTCGAGAATTGGCAAACCAAAACCTTCATACAGTGATGGCTGGAGATAAACCAATGCTCCTGAATAGATTGCTGATAGGGTGTCGTAGTCATCAGATAAAATGTTTGGTACAAAATGAACTCTGCTTTCTACATCACTCAAAGCAACTTGTGACTCAATGGCCTTCCACTCAGGAATATCTTGTTCTACAAAGTTTTTACCAACACAAACTAAGTGAACGTGTCTTGGTAAGTATTTTAAGGACTTAATAAGCTGAGGAACATTTTTATTATGATTAATATCACCCACATATAAAACATATGTTTTTGGCAAATCTAGTTCTTTGCGAACTTTCTCAGACTTGTTATCCGTAGTAGGAAACAAGAAAGGATTGGCAGCCAAATATACTACGTGCACTTTTTCTGCAGGTACTCCCAAATAAAAGACGATATCTTTTTTAGAAGCGTGTGAATCAGTTAAAATTACATCAACTTTTTTCAAAGCCAGTTTTTGTCTCATGAAATTAAGTGTTCCTCTTTTTCCAGGAGCATATGCTTTAGGAAATAAGAGGGGAATGACGTCATGAATCGTAACCACTGTTCTCCCCCGTTTGAGAAAGGGGAGAGTTGGAAAAAAAAGATCAAAAAAAGGATAGTGAACAATATCTGTCTTTTTTGGTTCGTTGAGTCCTGATCTATAAATATCTATTCCATCTTTCTTTTCCAAGGCCTCGGTTAAAAACCTGGTATACATCCCTACTCCACGCACAGCATGGCCAGAAGACAAAGGTTGTACATTAATTAAAACCTTCATGATTTTTGCTGGAGCTCCCACAGCTTAAGATAAGCAACAGTAAAGTGAAGTCCACTCATTAGTGCAAACACAAATCCAGGATAACCATCGACATATCCTCTATGTCTTAAATATAGTTTAAGAAAAGTCCAAAACGGTAAAAAGCCCATATAGTGAAGACTACCAAAAAAGTTTGCTTTCATCCCATCATCCATCCATTGTTGAGCCTTAAAAGAGGTATAGGTATTAAACTTGCGCATGTAATCTGTAAAACTAGGGTTGGAATAGTGTAATAAGTGACCATTGGCCCAACCTACTTCTCCATCCACTACCATCTGCTCATGAACGTCTTTTTGGGGCAGCTTAGCCTTACCAGCAACATATAAACGAATGACAGCATCAGGATATTGACCACCCTTCATCAACCATTTACCTAAAAATAAGTTCTTTCTTGGCAACCACCAAGCAGAGTCTCTCAAATCATTATATTTTGCTATTTTAAGAATAAATTTCTTTAGTTCAGCATCAACAACCTCATCAGCATCTAATTGAAGAATTAATTCTCCAGTAGCCGCATCCATGGCCATTTGTTTATTAATATGAAAGTTCGGCTTATTAGTTGTTTTAATAACCTTGGCCTTGTATTTCTTTTTTGCTATTTCTCTAGTCTTGTCCATTGAACTACCATCAACAACCACCATCTCATCGGCAAAATCCACAACTGAATCTAGGCACATCTCTAGATTTTTTTCTTCATTGTATGTTGCGAGTACAACTGATATTTTTTTCATAAACTAATTCCCCATATTCTCCATTGTTCAGTCTTTGGAACCCATTGTAGCAAAATCTTTTCTTCTTCAGATCTATCATCGGGATCTGCAATAAAATGATAATGAGTTACTTGTTCTCCATATCTAAAACCAATTTTATCAGGTAGCTGCCTAACATTGGTGCCAAAATATTGATCTGGAGGAATCCTTAGATACCAAGCCGTTAAAATATATTTATACCCAGATGGATCTATGATTGCTATCGGTGCTCGTGGGTAATTATCTTCCAGATAGGTAATCATTCCATCATATCCTGGCTCAAACATTCCTTGTGTTTTAGGATAAGCAACATACAGTTGTTGAGCATGCCATAAAGACTCGACCCAAATCACAAGAAAAATTATCATCCAAAACATGTTTTTAGTTGGCCAGAACTTAGACTCATAAAGCCAAGACAATCCCTTGACTGCCCAATATACCCAGAAAATGAAAAACAATAGGCTTCTAGTGGCGTGAGGAGCATCAATAGTAATCACCGATGGAGCCAGGCTAGTAAAGAATAAGAATAGAGTGGCAAGGTTAATTCGAGTTTCTTTACCCAGGTTCTTTAAACTTAATAGTTTTTTAATCCCAACACTCCATAGTTCCTTTAAGGTAATAGCTAGCCCCAGCCAACCCATGCCATAAATTAAAAAGTTAAGATGTCCCCAGGTTGGCAGTCTATGCCAAGAGTGGTTGCCTCCATTGGTTACTAAAAAACTTGGTGTAAATGACTGCCAAAATTTAGTCCACATCAATCCTACCCAGTAAACATACTGACTACCCAATAACCACAGCCACTTAGGGTTTAAGTTTTCACGATATTTTATCCAACTATCCCAAGTAGTTTCATCTGAAAAGATGGTGATGCCACTCTTTTGTGAAGCAAGAGGCAGGAGAAGCTTTGCTCCTAGTAAAAATATACCCGCTATCACTCCCGATAAAAGAATACTCTTTTTCCTATCCTTCTTGGAAAAAATTAGTAGAACATAAACTATAAAGAAGGGGAGAAGTATCCAAGGAGTATTGTAGGTAAAAACACCCAGTAACAAACTAGCTATTAGCGGAATAAAGGCCTTACTACTCCACTTTTTGGACAATAGAGTAATCAACCACAAATCAATCACCATCAACGTTAATCCAATATTTGCTTCATAGGCCATCCTGGAATAAAAAATTGACACGGGTAATAAGGCTATCAACCATGCTCCAAGTAATGAGAATTTTTCTTTAACACCCAAGGTTTTAAGCCAGAGATAAAAAACAACTATTAATAAACAACCAGCTAGTACGGATGGCATTCTTACAATAGTGTCTGATAAACCAAACACCTTAAACCAAGGCACTAGGGCCCAGGTGTATCCAGGAAGCTTGTAATCACCAAAGGACTCAAGAGTCAGTGGCCAAGCTCTTCCCCATTCGTCTCTTCCAGTTTCTGCCAATAAATATGCATTGTATGCAAGAGCAGCCTCATCACGATTTAAAATACTTGGTAAATCACCAACCTTATAAAACCGAAGAGTAAATCCAATCACTACAGCCAAAATTAATAACCAGTATTTTTTAATAAATTTTTTCATTTTTCAAAATAAACTACTACGAAAGGAGTCTCCCCATCTGCTGTTTTAACTGTCTTATACCAAGTTGGTTTTACTACTGATAACTCTAATTCTCTATCTATAATCTCTTTTTTTCCAGCTACTATTGTTTTTGGTTCCATTGTTTCTACTTTAGCCCAGTCAAATGGCTCAATAACAATATTGCCACCTAATCTCTTTGGCACATAATTATTATATTCAGTTTCATAAAACTCACTAACTGGCATTTCATAACCCATTATCCATAAGTGAAATCTACCATCAAATGGTTCTATCCAGATCGTATCTTTACCTTGTTTTTCCTGCCAAACAATTTCAGCCAACTCCTGATAACCATCCTGCCAACTAGCTGCAGATGTGGCTGGATAAACCTTAAACAAATATGTCGAAAAATTAAAAACAGTAAAAACTAAAGCTCCAACAAACAAACTTGATATTGGATGTTTAAATTTAACTGGTAGTTTTTTAATATCATTAAATAACCAGTAGCTTCCCCAGCCCATGACTATAGATAAAGGAACCAAAGCATTAAGAGACCTTAGAGCATGCGGAGTGGTTTCTGGAACAGAAGCAGGTAGCAGTGATGCTATCCACCAAATAATTAAAACAATTCCTTGTCTCCAATATTTTGGAAATAGTCTGTACCAACCATAAATAAAACTAGGTAAGAAAATCCATAAAAACAAACCGTGTTGTCCTGTGCCGTGACGAAGATTATTATCTCCTGTAAGAAACAGGAAATCAAAGGATAGGTTGTCTGAGAAGTTTTGTGCTAACTCTCTGCCCATTAATATATAAGGATGATAAATAGCCTTATCCAAAATCGTATTTCCAGCCATCAACTTATATTTATTAGACTCCACAGGCCAGTCCTTCATGTTTAAAACTGAAGTAGTACTCAATCTAAATTGATTGCTCACTTCATAAAGAGGGGAGTTATACATTGGTCTTAAACTCACAAAATATACAAACAAGGGGATAGCTAAATAAAAGAAAATTGATTTAAGAAGTTGATTTTTTTTGTTGATTAAAATAAATAAAATAGTTATTGCAGAAAATAAAACTGGCCAAATAAATCTGACTGAAAAATATGTGTAAGTGGCAAGACCACCAACTAATGCTGCCAGAATACTCCACTCTCCCCACTTTTGTTTTCTAAAAATCAACCACACACTCAAAGCTACAAAAAATTGAGCTAAATGACCTTCAAAAGCAGTTCTGGAAAACATAATTGCCCAGGGTGAAACAGCTATACTCAAAGCTACAAATACCTTGAGGACTCCCCTATTCTTAATCTCTTTATTCTTTGAGAAAAAATCTTTTGCAATTAGCCCTGCAAAAATCATTGTTCCAAGACCAGCAAGGGCACTTGGTAACCTTAAAGCCCATTCACTAGCGCCAAATATCTTAACGCTCAAACTAGCTAACCAAATATATACAGGGAGCTTGTAATCGCCATATGAAGGAAAGATTGCTTGCCACATGGAGTTACCATGCATATCCATACCTGTCTCAGATACAGATCTGGCATCTACTAACATTGCAATTTCATCCCAATAAAGTGAGGTGGGAACTTCTCCTAGTTTGGAAAATCTGAAAAAAACGGCTACTAAAAAAACAATTAAAGCAAAGAAAATAGGCCATTTTTTCATAAGACTATAGTAGCAAAAATTAGCCTACATTTCCTCTGGGGTTTGAATTCCCAGTAGAGCTAATCCATATTCCAGGGTTTTTCCAGCTGCCTGAGTTAAAATACATCTTCTTTCTCTGGCATCAGAGTTTTCAGCATTAATAATTTGATGAGTGTTATAAAAACTATTAAATCTTTGAGCTAACTCAAATAAATATCCAGTTAAATGATGTGAGGCAAACTCTAGAGCTGTTTTTTCAACTGTTTCTTCAAATCTATCTATATGACGAGCTAGATCCATCTCAACATGATCCATCTTCCAGGAATCATCACCATACCCAGGAGAGAATTCCTCTAAAGCTGCTTTTTTAAGCACACTCTTGGCACGAACAGCGGCATACTGAACATAAGGCCCAGAATTACCCTTCATACTTAAAATCTCGTCCCAATCAAAAATAATATCTCTACTACTCTCACTCTTTAGATCATTCCATTTCATGGCACCAATGGCCACAACGTGAGCAACGCTCTTATTACCTTTAGATAATACCTCTGCCCTTTTCTTAGCTTCAGAAATTACATCTTCCAACCAAATAACGTTACCTTTTCTGGTGGACATTTTTTTATCTTTAAAACGATAAAGACCGTGTTTAACATGAACTCTTTGTCCATCTTTATACCAGCCCATGATTTTTTCTATCTCATAGATTTGTTGAAAATATAAACTTTGCTCGGCACCCACCTCATTCACGATTAAATCTGGATTGTCGTACTGACTAAGACGGAAATAATCGGTAGCAAAATCTCTAGTTGAATAAAGAGTGGCGCCATCTTTTTTAAGCACCATTAATGGAGGGTATTTATCTTCTTCAAAGAAAATTAATTTAGCTCCATCATCTCCTTCTGAATAGTGTGCTCCATTTTCTTTTGCTTTTTCTGGAGTTAGTTTGTCTTCTAGGAATTTAATAACCTCATCCATTTTGTTTTCGAAAAATGACTCTCCATAACCCTTGCCCTCATTTTCTGAAAAAGAAATTCCCAACTCTCCATAAATCTGATTAAATTCTTTCCAAGAAAGATCAATGCACCAATACCAAAGTTTTTTAGCTTCTGGATCATCTTGCTCAAGTTTCTTAAACCAAGCACGAGCAGCATTTTCTATCTCTGGTTCTTTTTCTGCCTCTTCATGGAATTTTATATATAGCTCAACTAATTCTTTAATTGGTTTCTCGGAATTCGAGATTTTTTCTTGATCTCCCCAAGTCTTAATTGCATAAATTAATTTACCAAACTGAGTTCCCCAATCACCCAAGTGATTATCTCTAAAAACTTGCCAACCAAGAGCCTCATAAATGTTTGCTATAGCGTCACCAATAATGGTTGATCTTAAGTGACCGATGGTAAATGGTTTGGCAATATTTGGAGATGAATACTCAATAATGGCTTTTTTATCTTTGTTCTTTTTAACAAAACCCTTGAGCAAGTCTTTTTGTTCTGTTTCGCTGATTTTAATAACTCTGGTTCTGAAATATTCACGAGCAAGTCTGAAGTTAATAAATCCTGGGCCAGCAATCTCCATGTCCCAAATCTCTGGGGTAACTTTTAAAAATGGCTGTAAATCTTCAACTATTTTTTCTGCCAAAGCTCTTGGACTAGAAAAATCTTCTAACTCTTTTATATATTTAAGAGCCACATTAGTACTCCAGTCACCATGAGATTCATCTGCAGGATGCTCTAATTGAGCTTCTGGATTTTCAATACCAAGATTTTTTAAAACCAGGTTAATATTTTTTTGTAAAAGTTGAGAGATCATAACAAGTCAAATTATACCTGTCAGATAGAACTAGAGAAAGGGTGATTAAACTACTGCTTGCTCTCTTCCATCCTCAGCAATTCTAATAACATCATCATAGAGACCAGAGTCGATTTCTTTTAAAATCTCCTGAACAGCTGACACGGAAAGAAAATCTAAAAAATCTTGAAATGCACGAATGCTGTCTGCATATTCAACCCACCATAAGAACTGCATTATTTCTGACTTCATTTGTTCATCAAGTAAATCTTCAACTAATGCGTGGGTTTTTTCTTTTAATAAACTCATTTTTCTTTCTAACGATAATTTAATCTAGCTGACATGCCTTCTTCAACAAGTCCTTGGATTAATTGGTATAGGGTTTCTAGGTTCTCTTTAGCTATTTCTCCATGGACAACATCCATGCTCTGAGCAATTTGAAGGTTAGTATAAAGGGTCATGGCTGCATCAAAAGGAAACTCTCTTAAATCTCCTAGTGCCTCTAATATTTTAGCTGCGGTTTGTTCTTTTCCAGCTTTTGTTAGTTCTTCTACAATTGGTGCTGCTAAATCTCTAAGACCATCAATCTCTAATTCGATTTTATCTGCCATCATAGACTCAAGCATTGTTAATCTAATCGACTCAAGATATGAGGTTAAAACCATCACATCTACATGAATCTCTTTTTCTGTTAACAATTTTGCATGACTATCTTTAAGAATATCCATCATAGCCATCAAGGTAACCCAAACGTTATCTTCAGCAAAAGATAGTTCAAAGAAATTTCTAATATATTCTGGGTTAATTGGAGAGGATTCATTTCCATCTAGTGCGTCTGCAATATTTTCTGCAGCTTGCTTTGCATCAACTGGACTGATTATTTTCTTTTCTGACATCTCAGAATCCTTTTGTTAATTATAAACATATCTATTATATATCTTTTTATATTAAATTACTATAAATATCATAATAAACACAATAAAGAGTCTCGCTCCCTATTCTTGTTTTAAAATAATCAAGAAATTAATAGCGCCAATAAAACAATTGGACTCGCCACTCACCATTAAAAAAGTCTGCAACAATGGCCGGATCAGAAACTACCTCATTTAATGAATTAATGAATTTAATGTTTTCAAACTCCAGATATTCTCCCTGATCTTGCTTACTTATTTTATCTGCAGCCTGGACTAACTTAGGATCTGTTTTGGTATAAAACCAGTAGTACATTGCAGGCCTACCTTGTTGACGAGTGATGTAAATCGGAACCTCTGGATTTTCTTTTCTCAATGTTTCTACTTCATTTATCATCTGCTCATAACCAAACTGCCAGTCATTTGCAAACTGCTTTGGATAAACAAACAACAGGTGTCTATAAAACCCAATAAAAGCAAACAAATAAGCGCCCAAAATAACTAACCATAAAAACTTTTTTCTAAACTCTTTAATTCCCTTAATGAAACAGTGTACTTTTTCACTTAAAAATTCATGAAACTTCCAGACTCCAAAGACAGCTAATAAGATCATGGCTGGAGCAATTGGTAAAGTTCGAAGTGCATGAGGGACTGGAGTTGAGATGGCGGCTGGTAAAACACCCACTATTATCCAAAATAATAAGAATACTTTTTTATCTTTTGATAAATCTTTAAGTAAAAACCAACTACCAATTAACAAGAATAAAACCTCGAAAGGATAGAACAAGCCAAAATATTGTGAAGAGTGTCTAGCGATAGCATCACCCGCTACAAATAAATAAGAGATATTAAAATGAGCAAAGAACTGACTGATAATCACTCTCAAATAAAAGAAGACTCTGTGAAAAGCAAATCTAGTCCACCAAGCATTGTTATACAAATCTTTAAAATAATTACTGCTCTCGATAATAGAAATATCAGAAAATATAGTGGTCTCGGCAGCTCTCTGTCCAAGAATTGGAGAGCCCCAAGCCTTAATAAAAGGAAATAACAAAATTAATAACAGCCCGACAATAACACTGCTTTGTAAAAATAACTTCCTAATATCTTTGTCTTTTTGATAAGAAAAAATTAAATAGCGAAGACCTAAAAATAAACCAAGAAGTGGTGAAATAACCCTAGCTGCGTGATAGACATACATTGAATCAACAAAGAAAAGCACCGATAGAATCAGGAAAATGAAACTAACTTTATTTTTACTTTTATTCACACTAGCCCAACCAAAATTGATTCCCATAATCACCGAGAAAGTGGCAAGATTTACTTCCCAGCCAGCTCTTGAAAACTGAATCAACCATGGAGAAATACTAGCCAACAACATAGAGATAAGAACTAAAGACTTTCTTTGATTGTTTTTAAACTGATCTGTAAATAACCAAGTCAGCCAACCGATAGCCATCACAATCCCTGTGCCTGCAATTATTGAAGGAAGTCTAATCGACAAGACAGATAAGCCAAATAATTTAATAAAAGGAACAATGGCGTAAAAATAACCAGAGGGCTTCCAGTCACCAAAAGATTCAAAAGCAACTAATGGATAAGAATTTCCATGATGATCTTTGCCTGTCTCAGAAATAGAGTAAGCATCGTAACCCAAGGCCACTTCTTCCCAATAAGGAGAAGGTGGGGAATCAGTCACTTTATATATACGAACAAAAAGTGCAAAAAAAGATATTAAGACTAAAAATATTTTAAACCAATGTTTTTTCATAATTACTCACCTAGATTCAAATAAATTCTAAATCTAATACTGCCATCACTGCCATAAACAATGTGGTCTGCTTTATCATTTTCTCCCAAAAGCTCATCTTCATTGCTGGCTACTACAATCGTGTTCTTTCTTTCCAAATCACCAATCGTCACCTCATCTTTAAACTCATATTTAATCAATGAACCACCCTGATACCAAATGGGGTTGGTTTTTCTAGCAAACAAAGCATAGATATATGGTTGGCCGTAATCACTGGAAAAAATAATTTTATCTACCTTTGGTTTATCATCCAGTCCCTTTTCATAAGGAATCACAAACTCGAATGCCTCTAGATATCCATCTTGAAAAGCATCGGCACTTTCTGCTGCAAAATTTTTGTAATAACTATTTAAATATCCAGCAAATAGGATTAAATGACCAAAAAAGAAAAGTGTTAAAAAATATTTTACTGACCTATTTTTAATCATTTCTGGTAAAGACTTTAAACCAGAAACAGCCAGTAAAATAAATCCTGGCAAAGCAAGCAGACCACGATTACTATGTGGAACTTCTGTGCCTAAAATAGCTGGTAAAAATCCCAAGAATATTAACCATAATGAAAAGATTGTTAATTTATTAGGTTTCTTTTTATTCTTAAATAAAGTAAAGATGGCAAGTAAACAGGCAAGACCAGTGGTTAATAAAAGTACACCGCCCCTGCCATCTCCATGTCGAAGGGTAGTTGTCTCTCCAAAAAACAGGAAACTAGGGCTTAGATGAGCCCATGCCTGGTAAATAACTGTCTTAATAAGCTCAATAAAACTAAGTTTTTGAGAAAAAATAAGAGTACCAGCTCTTTCTAGACCTTTACCAAAAATAGAATCGTAAACAAAAGGGGCTAGTCCAACTAATCCCAGTACTGCTGATATCGAAAGCTTACTTATATTTTCCCTTAAAAGAGTTCTCTTTTGCCAAACTAGTAATAATCCCAATAAAGGAATAAATATTTTGGCACTGTGATAACTATAAATAGCTGCGACCCAAGAAATTGTAAAAAGTAATAACCATAAAGTATTCTTCTTTGAGTTTTTCTGCCAAAACTTTTGCCAAAAGAATAGTCCCCAAATCATTAAAGATAGTGCCATACCAGACTCAAATCCAGCTCTAGAATAGTGAAGATGCCATGGAGAAAAAGTTAATAAAACTCCTCCAACTAACGACCACAACCTACTTTGATTTTCTTCCCAAGATTGTTCTTCAAGAAATAGTTTTAACCACAAGATAAATCCCAAGATTGCCATTACTCCAAACACAGCAAATGGAAAACGAACAGCAAATAAATTCATACCAAATAAAAAGGTGAAGAAACCATTAAGATAGATAGCCAATGGAGCTTTATAGTCACCAAAAGACCAAAAAGAGATAGGTAATCTCTTGAGCCACTCATCTCTTCTAGTGGTGAAAATAGCATAGCCGTTATAACCAATGGCTGCCTCGTCCCAAGTCATTCCATGTGGAACATTTCCCAAATTATAAAATCTTAAAACTGTGGCGATAAGTAAAACAAGGATGACTGACCAAAGATATTGTTTAGCAGATATTGAAAATATTTTTTTTATTTTTTTCATTTATTTCGAACCAATATCCAATATGGCTTCCATAAAATATGAGCTACTTTTTGCCAAAAATCTGCATTTTTCCAAACAAACTTAATAGAGTTGTCCCAACTCATTTTATCCATTTTTCTTTGTCCAAAAACAGAGATATTTGTTGTCTCATGATTGTGATCAACTACTGCCTTTTCTTCAAAAAGAACTTTCCAACCTCTTTTTCTAGCTTGATAAGAAAGATCTATATCTTCCCAATATGCTGGATAATATAGATGGTCAAAACCACCTATCTCCATCCATTTTTTCTTGTCAAATAAGCCACTACCACCGCTTACCCAGGCAGTTGGGCCACTCTTTAGATCATCTCCAGCAGAGTGAATAAACATTCCTCTATCAAACCATAATTTGTTTTTACCTTTTTTCTCTCCATGTTCTATCTCCAAAGTACCAACAGCAAAAACATCGTTGTCTTTAAAGTGTGGAAGTAGGTTTTTCAAACAGTTTTTATGAGGAGCAACATCATTGTTAATCAAAAAGATTAAATCATGTTTAGCAACCTTGACACCACGATTTGAGTTCTCACCAAAACGTTGATTCTCATGACTATAAAGTAAAACTACATCTATTTTTTTCTTACCCTTAACGAATTTTCCACGATAAGCGTCTACCCCATCAAGAGGGGAGTCTACTTGTTTCATAGAAAACTCTTTTTTCATCCAGGGAACAGTGTCATCAGGACCAGTGTCCTCTACCACTATCAACTCATCTCCATTTTCAAGATTATCAAATAAGGCTGGCAGATACTTCTGCATTAGCTTCCTACCGTTGTATGTAGGGATAACAGCTGAAACACCGGGTCTTTTGTTTGTCATAAATTAGCCTTTAAAAATTAATTTCATCCATCATTTTTTCAATATTATGAGAAAAACTTTCTTGATTAAAGTCATGAACTTTATTAGTAGCCTTTTCTCCCCATCTTTTTCTCAAGTTCTCATTATTCATAAGTTCAAGCGTCTTTTCAAGACAAGAAGTCTTATCATCCCACAACCATCTTTCTAACTCTTTTCCTAAAACCTCTGGTTGTCCACCTGCATTAATTACTACTGGCACTGCTCCACCAGCCATGGCTTCTCCTGTTGAGATACCAAAGTGTTCCATTTTTTCTGGATTACTCATCTCATCTAGTCCAAAACCGGTTGCATGCCAATAAATAGAGGCTCTGGCATACCACTTGTTAAGATCTTTTCTACTCACGCTATGAATAACCTCGATTGGCAATCCCTTGGCCTTTTTAGCCACTTCTTTTGCGTAAGATTCATCCTCGACTGAACCAATGAGAACTAGCTTCCAGTCCTTGGTTTCTTTTGGATTTTGTTTGACAAGATCAGCAAAAAAATCAACTAATACATCTTGTCTCTTACTATGAAGTTGTTTAAAAAATCTACCTACATGAAGAATAACTTTTTCTTTTTTAGTGGTTTTTTGTAAGTGTTGGATATCCTCTACTCCCACCATTGGTACATGTACAGCATCTACCTTTAGCTGCCAAAATCTCTCAACGATTTTTTTAGTAAAACCTGAGTTTGTGTTAACAAAGTTCCAGGAGAATAATTTTAATCTATCTGCAAAAGAAATAGGCTTTCTGAGGAGCGGTGTTTGAATGTGTAAAACATTTTTACTAGCCAAACTTGGAAAAAAACTACCATCAGTAAAGGAATAAAGTAAATCAAACTGCTTTGTCCATTTTAACTTTTCCCAAAAACCAGCGTTTGTTCCAAGCGGAGAATAGACTAAGTCTAGATTGCTAATATCTCTACCTAAAAAATCCTTGTATCTATTGTAGATTTCTTCAAAAGAATCTTTTTCTTCCATGGGAATAACTAAGGAAACCTGACCATATTTAGTCAATACGTCAGCCACATCTAAAAAATATTTCTCGCCACCACCAATGTGTTTTGGAAAGTATGGAGAATAAAGACAGATTTTTTTCATGTTAGAGGTTTTTTTCACTCTGCCATAATTTTTTTATTTCCATCTCTTTTTTCTCATATCGTTCTGGTAGAGATGGTTTTTGTTGGAACTCCCAAACTTGGATATAAACAATCATTCTATTCATTCCTTGAACTAATGCCTCTATCAGGCCAGCCATGCCATCTCTGTATCCACCCTTACTAAAAGCTCTGCGGAGAAACTCCATAGTTGCTTTTCGAATTAGGGTAAAAAGAGTTACTGGCTTAACCCCACTCTTATACAACAACTCTGCCTCTAGTTTTGTCCAGTCTGCAGATTTTCTTAAATTATCTTCTGTATTTCTGTGGGTTAGATGAATAATAGGTGAGTGAATCTTAGTAGCAGCTCCCTCATAATCCGGGCTTTCATGTATTTGGCCAGTCCATTCTTTTAAAGCTGTCTTCTTAAAAATTCTAGTTACCTCATCACTCTGCCAGCCACCGTTTTTAAACTCAAAACCGTAGCAATAATTCTCTCTGTTCATTTTTAGAACGTCCGCTTCACCAGTTTCGATATTAACCATTACTTCTTTAGCAAAAGTAGGAGTTACTCTTTCATCAGCATCTAAATAAAATACCCAATCTCCAGTAGCATGTTTTAAAGCTTCATTTCTTTTACGAGCAAATGATTGATGAGAAAAAGTAATTACTCTGGCTCCAAGATTTTCAGCTTTTGCTACAGTGTCATCTGTTGATCCATTATCAATCACCAATACTTCGCTGCACCAATTCAAAGAATTAATACAGTTCTCGATCATTTCTGACTCATTTTTAGCCAGAATTATTGCTGAAATTTTTGCTTTGTTTTTTTCCATATTAAACAATTGGTTGTTTCCCAAATCTCATTAAAAAGAAGTCCATAACTCCTTTTCTCTCTGCATCGCTACCATTTAAAAAGGTGTTAATGGCAAATCTAAGCGCTGTTAGCTTGTTTCTAAAACTGCCGTATCTAATAGAAATCAGTATTCTGTTTCTAGTTTGATAATATTGTTGTAATTTTGATCCTGCTCCTCCTGAGACAGAGCCTCCGTTCATATGCCAAACAATAGACTCTGGAACAAACAAAATGTTGTAACCTGCTTTTTTTGCTCTTAAGCTAAAGTCAACATCTTCTGAATAAAGAAAAAACTTTTTATCTAAAATTCCAATGTGTTCTGTGACCACTCTTTTGACAAACAAGGCGCAGCCTGTAGCAAAATCACAAGTCTTTTGATTATCAAACTGACCTCGGTCAACTTCATCAACTCCACGATGATAAGCCACTAAATTTGGCCAATCAATGCTTCCCCCTGCATACCAGAGAACCTTGCCTTTTTCAGATTTTGAATAGCTTTTTCTATGAAACTCAAGTCCTGGAGTAAAATATATCTTAGAAACAGCAATGCCGGCCTTAGGATCATCTTTAACAGCCTCCCAAAGTTTTTGAATTCCTTCTTTTTCCACCTCTGCATCAGAGTTTAATAGGAAAAAATAATCTGTTTGATAGTGTTTAACAGCATGGCTCATAGCCAAGTTATTACCTCCTGTAAAGCCAAGATTTGATTCGCTTCTGATTAAATCAACGCCTGCTTTTTTCATATCAGCTGATAGCTTTAATATTTCTTTTGAGCCATTGTCGACAACCACAACCTGGTGATTAAAACCATTTGCTTTTGCATTAACTGCAGAGCGAATTGCTAGGTCTGTTTCTTTTGGTGTGTTGTAGTTAACGATAAGAGTTGTAACGTGTTCCATAAAGTGATTTCTATTATACCCTTCAGGGTTAAATTTTAAGTTTTCTTCTCAATTGCCAATATATCTTTTTAAGTCCAGAGGTGTGCCTAACCTGATAATCTGCCCACCAATATCTCCAGATTTTCTGCATCTTATTCAAGATGGCTCCAAAATCTTCTTGCTTAGTCTCTTTATATCCTTTTTCTCCCCATTGTTTAAGATAAATAACTCCCTCATACATGGCTTGTAAAAAAGATAATGAAGAACCATGAAGACCTTCTTCAAAACCATTCATCATTAAAGATCTTTTGGAAAACTCATTGGCAAATATTTCAAACAACTCTGTAGCTGTAAAGTCATCCTTAGGGGATCTTTCCTTTGCTTGGATAGAGGTGTAGTGATTTAGTTTTTCAATGAAGTGTTTAACGTCAGTGTAATTAGCATGCTCAATAGCATATTTTTCTTCAGCTGGAAACTTCTCTTGAGTTCCAGTCATATCTGGCAAACGATGGACACCTATTTGCCAAGAAACAGTGCCTTTTTTAAATAATCTTGGTTGATAATCAGGCCACCAGCCTGTTTTCTTAATCCATTTATTAAAAACAAAGTTCTTTCTTGGAAGATGATAAATTTCTGCTCCATCTTTTTTATTAATGGTCTTTAAAATTATTTCTTTTAAATCTGGGGAGATAGCTTCATCTGCATCAACAACTAATATCCAATTAAAACTTGCTTTCGAGATTGCAAAGTTTCTGGCAGGATCTGCATAGCCAACATCTTCATGATGGAAAATCTTACAATCATGCTTTTTTGCTATCTTTAGAGTCTCATCTGTACTCTCCATGTCGACCACAACTATCTCGTCAGCAAACTTTACTGATTTAAGAGTTTTTTCTAAAGTAGCAGCAACATTTTTTGTATGAATCAAAACAGATAGTTTAGACATGGTAGAGTCATTGTACCTTCTGTAAAAGGTGCTTACAATTCCATTTACTTGGGATCAATTTAGAAAAAATACTAATTATGAAACCAAGCATACCAATTATGGTTAAATAAATGCCGATTTTTCTCGATGAAGTGTTGTTTGTAAACCTGGATTCAATTAAGTTATTTCCAGCTTCTATATCAAAAACAACTCTCCCAGAGTACTTTTCATTCTCATAATCAATCTCTGTCATTTCTCCATTAACTAAGACTTCCCAACCAGGGAAATACATCGTTTTTTGCAAGACTCTTAAGTCTTCCTTAGCCTCTATTCTGTAAATCATATTAGATCCAGACCAACTAACTATTTCTAGATTTGCCTCTTTTTCTAAATATACTTTTTCAGTAATACCAATATTTTCATGCTCATCAAACCAAATCGGCTTTAGCTCATTATCTGAAGTAGATGTTCCAAAATATTCTAGCCAATCATTATTTGAGTTACTGATATAGCTAAGTGGTTTGGTATAGAAAACTAAGTGATGTAGTGAAATAGCGATTAAGATAATTAGAAAAAATCTATTAACTTTAAGATGATTTAAAATCATTATTCCTGAAAAAGTAGTTATCCCAAAAAATCTCCATGGATATTGAAGAAATGGTAAAACCTTAGAAAAATGCCAAAAACTTTCTGATATCGGCAACATTAAAAATATGGAAATAAAAAACACTATTAACATAAAAAATAGTTTTTTGTATTTATTTAATTTTTTTCTATTAATAAAGATTTTTTTTAAAGACAAAATTAAAACAAGCAAAACTGCCAATCCGTTTGTTGCTGGAAAATAGTCAACTTCTTTTGAAAAATCAGCCCCACCATATCCCCATTTAGAAAAAAACAACTGCTTTATTGGCAAATATCTCTTAGAAAAATTCTGAGTGATGCTGTGACCAGCAATATCTATAAATTGTCTTTCAAATAAAAACGGTAGCCAAAACCAAGCGGTTAAAAAAAGAGCGATCACTGCACTTAATAAAAATGAGATAGCCCTTTTATTTTTCTTTGGAGAAAATAGGTCTTTAAAAAACCCATCTAAATATAACCAACCAATAACAATCGGAGAAAATATCATTAAGAAAGCAGGATGAGATAAAACCATTCCAAAAAATACAAGAATAGATAAAATCATATGCCATAAATAATTGGCTTTATCTCTTGTTTTTATTAGTACAAAAACCCATGGCAAAAAACTTAAAAAAGCAATTTCTCCGATTGCTCCCCTAACAAAAATATTGGTTAATGCATATGGAGTTGTTTGGTAAACAATGCTTGAAACAATGGCTAAAAAAGTATTTTTGTTTTTTAAATAAGAAAACGTAAAAACTCCTAATCCACCAAAAGCTATGAGTAAAATAATAGTGATGTTTAGACTTAATTCTATGTTTGCTCCAAGAGCATAAAAAAAGGTTGAGACCATATACGGCAAGTGATAACCAAAAATAAATACTGGATAGCCAAAGCCATGATTAAGATTTGGAGCCCAATATGGTGGTACTTGGCCTTGTTTTATGGATAAATAATAATTCGCCAAGCGAGCTCCATGAAGTTCTAGGTCATCTGATCTAAATAGTTGATTTGTAAAAAGAGTTCTACTAATAACTAAAGAAAAAAATACAACAAATAGAGAGGCCTTTAAAACACTTGGTTTAATTATTTTTGAAAACTTCATAAATAAAATCTAATTACAAATATTTTTTATAAGTTTCTTATTAACTAAATAATCTCTTGTTTTATCTATGTCAAACATTTGTGCTTGCTTGTGAACCCCAGAAAAGTCTTTAAACACAAATTGAGATTGTATATCTATATTATTACTTACAAAGAGAATTTTTTGATCACTCTTTTCACAAATATATTGATCTATTAAGTTGTCACCAAATTCATATTTATCTAGACCAATTGGATGAGAGAATCCAAAATCATCTGGTTCCGATCTAATAATGTTTTCTTGATACCAAGACGGATCTAGGTTTTTATAAAAAGCGATCAATATATGAGCATCAGGATAAATACTTTTATTAATATAAATTAAATCATATTCAGATTCTTTTTCTGAAAGGAAATTAGCCATCTCTTCAGATAATTGATAAAAAGAATTTTCATACTTTCCCGGATAAATATATGAATAACTTATAAAAAATCTAGAAATAGAGATAGCAAAAATCACAAACATTAAAATTAAATAAATATTTTTAAATGCTTTTTTCTTTATATTTTCAAATACGTCATAAATTCCAACCGCTGTAAAAAGAGATACAAAAATTAGTAGCACACTTCCCCTAACAATCTGTGGATCTCCAACTAATGCGGATGGTATTGGAGCAATTAAGAAAGAAAGTTTTATTAAGTTTTCTTTAAAACCACTCTTCTTATACCAACTATAGAGTCCGAGTAAATAGAATGGGGCTAAAAATAAATAAAACTCAGCAAATGCTGGATCATTTAAATACTCCAGCTGATCTCCCTCTATGAATAAAAATGTAGGAAATATGAAAGTTAAATAATTTTTAGAAAGCTTCTCTATATATAAAAATGGCTTGTTATAAATCACTCTACAAATCTTTGGCAAAAATCTTGGCTGAGATAAAAAACAAAAATTTTGTTGTTCGAGAATAGTAGCTTCTATTCCATCATTTGAAAAAATAGAAACCTGGTCAAACCTAGCTGATCCAGATTTACCAACCATCTCACTGGCCAAGGGTAGGGTAAATATTAAAAAAGAAATAAATACAAAAAATATTTTCTTTTTATTCAACTTATAAATTATTCCTAAAACCAAGAACGATATTAAAACTAAAGCAGAAATCATTCGATAGGCTATATAAAAATAAGTACTAAGAGCAAAAAACATTCCTGCTAAAAATGGCCAGTATTTTTTATCTAACTTTTTATCAAATGTTTTTACCAAAAAATAAAGACCCCAAATAAACATGGTAAGAGCCATATTTGATTCCAAAGCCATTCTGGAAATATGAATCGCCCAAGGACTAACCGCCAAAATAAAAGCACTTAAAAAAGCAATGTTTTTATTTTTTGTTACTTCTTTTACTAGTAGAGAAATACCAAAAACCGTAAAAATCCCAGCCAATATAGATGGAATTTTAAGAGTAATGGAATTTAATGGTAAAAAATTTAGCAAGGGAACCAAGGAGTATATATATCCTGGAAGCTTGTGGTCTCCAAAAGCTTCAAAGTCTAATGGAAAACTTCTACCCCACTCATCTTTACCTGTTTTTAAAATTGAAAAAGCATTGTATCCAATACTCATTTCATCATGGGTTAATCTAGGTGGTGAAAATGAAAGACGAAAAGTTCTTAAGAAAATAGCTAAAAATATAATTATTAATACTTTAAAAATATCTGATTTAAATAATCTTAATATTAATGGGTTGATTTTCTTAAACATAGCTAGATCTAACTATAGCTCAAAGAAAGATGGAATTCCTTAATAAAAAATTATTAACAATTGTCATGATATTTACCAAGAAGTATATTTACCTTAACAATATGTTCCAAAAAACAACCAACTTAATAAAAAACCTCTCCTTTAATAAAAAGTTATTGTTACTATTTTTAATAGCCCTCTTATTTAGATTAAATTATGGATTTTATTCAAACTCTTTTGGTCAAGATGTCGCAAGAGATCTCGTTTTAATTGAAAATAAAATTACTAATAAAGATTTTTTAGTTAGTTATGGCCCAAAAGCTAGTGTTGGTAATTTTTATTTACCTCCCCTTTATTATCAAGTGCACCTAATCCTATCTTTAATTACTTTTAACAATCCATTTGTTATGAAGTTTTTTGTAATAATAATTGAATCATTAACTCCAATTTTATTGGCTTTAATACTAAGATTAATAAAAAATAAAAAATATATTTGGTTTTTAACCTTAGCCTATGCTGTTGCTCCAATTCCAACTATTTTTGGATCATTTGCATGGAATCCAAATACAATTCCATTTTTTCAACGCTAGCACTTTATTCTTGGTTGAGAATTATTTTTTCGATTAAACAAAATACTAATAAAAAGCCAACCTGGGAGCCGATTGTTGGAATTTTATCAGTTGCTATAGCAGTTCATTTTCATTATCAAGCAGTAATAATAATTCCTTTTGCTCTTTTTATTTCTGTCTATAGTTTTATTAAACAAAAAGGAACAAGAAAATACTGGATTACTGGATTTTCAATTGCTTTCTTAACCCTTATTCCTTACCTAATTGGCGAAATTGAAAATAACTGGAAAAATACTCTCTCAATTATTAATTATTTTACTGGTGAGCATAGTAGATACTATGACAGAGTATCTAAGCCTGCCTATTTTTTAACTTTCTTACCTTCTTTTATAGAAAGAGTTGTTACTGGAAAAAACTTTCCTCTATTGTTGGTGGGAAGATCTATTTTCTTTCTTGGAGGAATAGCTTTTTTCACCAAAGCTATTAAAAAAATAAAAAAATCACCAATTCATTTTTGGCTGGGGATTTATTTTCTAACTTTAATTATTATGCTTAGATTATATAAGGGTGACAAGCTAGATTATTACTTAAGCACACTATATATATTTCCAATATTTTTAATTTCTTACTTGATAAATAAATATAAAAAATTATTTTTTATATTTATGCTTTTTGTTATTTTTCAAGCAGGTTTCTTTTATGGAAATATTGAAAAAGTTGATGGATATAATGATTTAAAAATAATAAGTTCTTTTATCTATCAAAAAACAGAGGGCAGGGAAGCCAAGTATCTGTTTTATAACGATGATGATATAAATACTTTTTCATATGGATTTAAAAAGATGGAAAACTTAAAAGCCAATAAAGATAGTTCTCTTTTAATAGAGGTTTGTGATTTAGAAAGATATTGCTTGTGGAATAATGATTTTACTTGCAGACACAGTAAGTACTACACTTATTCAGGTTTAATGAAAACAGCTGGAGAATACTCAAATAAAGAAGTTTTGAGAATGAATAGTGGTAAAATTATTTTGATTGGTGAACTAAAGAAAAAACCAGAAAATTTAAACTATAAAATTTATTCGAATGATCTCGGATATGGAAATGATTATTTAGATTTCTCTTTGTACGGAGAATAAAAAACTAGTTATACCTATTATTATTTCTTTTAAGTCTTTTCTCGCTTTTTCTTCTTCTTCTTACGTGTCTATCACTATCATGCCTTGTAAGCGATTTTATAAAAGCAATAAAAAAACCATCTTGCCCATACCTACTAATGATTTCATCATCAGAGCATTTTTCAAACAAAGTCCTGCTTGGAGTTCTTACCTTTTCTTTCTTTGCCATGTTCTATAGCCCGAAATTATACCAAACAAATAATATAAAAACGAATAAAACAAACTAGTTGTTTACATTTAACTGCTAGTTGGCTTATTCTAGATGTAAGAAAGAATTTTATGATAAATGTTTCCAATACAGCTCCACAAACAGCTTCTCCAGTGAGCCCTCCTCCTCAGCAGGCGGCTCCTCCAGAACCAAATCCAGAGTTAGTTTCTCAAAATCAACAACAACCAGCAGCACAAGATCCCAAAAAAAATAAAAATAACATGTTTTTAATTGGCGGAATAGTTCTTGCAATTATTGCAATTGGAGGACTAGCCAGCCTATTTTTGGTACAACAACCACAAGACACCAGACAACAAGCAGCTCAATGTAAAGAAGAGTGCCCTAGCTCAGATGGCATTTTGAGAAGCTGTACTCCGCCAGATGGCGATGGAACATCAAATGATAGTATCTGTAATTCCAAAGGAAGAGTTGAGTCGTGTGGTGGTGTTAACTATTGTTGTCCAGCTCCAAACGGAGTTTGGTCAACAAACATGACTCCTTGTGCTACTCCAACTCCAGAACCATCTCCGACTGATGTGCCAGGAGATTGTTCAACTGATTCTGTTGCTGCCTGTAGAACTAGCGACCCAGGAGATACGTGTAATGAAGGAGCAGGTGAGTGCACAACTGATGGCTCAACGGGTAGTGATGACAAAGAAGTCTGTACGTGTGCAGATGATCCAGAACCAACTCCAACTGCAGAGCCAACTGTGGCTCCAACAAGCGAGCCAACTACAGTCCCAACAGATGGTCCAACATCAGCTCCAACCACAGAGCCTACTGTAGAACCAACTTCTAGTAGTAGTTCAAGCACTTCAACTAGCACTAGTACTGTAAATATTGAACCTACCCAGCCACCATTGCCTTCAGAGCTTCCTCAAACAGGACCTGAGGATTGGCTAAAATACCTGTCTGCAGGTCTTGGAGCAATTGGCTTAGGAGCAGTTCTCTTCTTATTCTTGTAATTAAAATATTAAATAGAAAGCTATTGGTAATCCTAATGGCTTTCTTAGTATTTTTGTAACTAACTCTCTGAGTTTTAAACCTGTGAAAAAGACTTACCTCGTCTTTGGCATGCCCTCTTCAAAGAAGACGGTATAATCCCAATAATCAAACATATCTAAAGAAAAAATCACCAAGATATTTATTATCACCAGAATAGCCAATAGTGCAAAAAGAGTTTTTTTAGAAACCCTTTTTAGACCAATACTATCTAATAGAATCGGTAAAAATCCAACAGAAACAATTCCTCTCATTGTCCACAATGAAAAAACAGTTTTTGTCGATGCTGCCAAAAGCTGGATTAAAGGTAGCAATAAAAGCCAAACCAAACCACTGAATAAAAACAACTCCTTTTCATAAATCTTTTTAAATAAAACTCCGATAGAAATAACTAATACCGGCCATAGCATAAAATCATACCAACCATGGAATGTTGTTCCACCTACCGTAAAAAGAATAAAAGCCAAATTAATTAGAGAAAATATTTTAATAAAAAAGTATTTATTTTTCTCTTTATCGAGAATAAATATTAAGGAAAATAAACCTAATATCTTCCAGCCATCAAAAAACAGATGACTTGATACAGTTGGGTGTAAAAATAACCTGTTTTGCAGTGTTACAAGGCTTAGGTTTCTGTTGGATTGAGCTGAAATTAGCTTTACAAACAAACTCCAGTCATAGACAGCTCCATAAAGAGCAAACAAACCAATACCAGTAAGAGCTCCAAAAAGACTAGTTTTAAATAGTTTCCAATCTTTTTTCAAGAAACCAATCGCTAGAAAAGAAGCAGGAATAACTATTCCAGAAACTTTTGTTAACACAGCAGCCAGACTTAAAAGAAATATTGCCTTTAAACTCCACTTTTTATCTAAATTCAAAATAGTGAGAAAGGATAAAATTGTCCAAGTAACAAGCAGGTTTTCTGCAACTACTAAACGACTACTAAAAACCAATGTTGGAATAGTCATGAATAAAATACTGGTTAAAATAGACCATTTTTTATCTTTAAAAAACTTATCAGCAAGTAACCAAAACAAGCCAACATTAATAGCTCCCAATAAAACCATTGGTAGACGAATCACTTTAACTGATGGCGGCTGAAGCCAATTGGTTTTTAAACTGTGAGCTAGTCCTGGAATCAGGGAAAAAAGAGGTGGATGATCAAAAACAGGCCTAACTATTGGCGCCTGATAAATTCCTGTCTTGTAAATATATTCACCATCATAAGCATCAAAAAATGACCAGGAAGTAGGAACTCTTTCTTGGATAAGACTTGCTCCTAAATGAGCCCAAGCGGTTTCATCATAGGTCTCTCCATAAACAGGGAAAGCATAATACTGAAAAACTCTAAAAATAAACCCACCCAAAACAAATAGTGAAAAAATTAAAATCTTTTTCTTCATTTATTTAATCATTAAGCCTTTTAATTCTCTAAAGATTCTTTTACCTCCAACCAATAAAACACTTAGTGAATAAACAACCGTTACTAATGCCATACCCATGAATAATGTTTTTAGATCTCTTGCCCAATACTTTAGACCCCAAACACCAACTAGACTCATTAGAGATGCTCCAAAAAGGGCTTCTTTTATCTGTGGCAAGATAACCACTGGAATGTGTTCCTTAACCATTTTAATAGAAAGAATAGAGGTGAAAGAAATAATAAATGAAGATAGAGCTACACCATTAAAACCAAACTGCCAGATAAAGATTGGAGTTAAAATCCAAGTTAGAGTTGTCCACATAATCATTAGTTTTAATGTCTTGTTAATATGCCCTATTGCATTCAATGTATTTACCAATGGAGTTGAAAGAGCTGCCCATCCAATACTAAGAGCAAAAAAGATAAAACTGAAGATTGCTGGCTCCCACTTTGCATACTTATCTATTACCTGAGTCAGTGGCCAGATAAAGATACTCATGCCGACCAAGATTGGGAAAATTGCGAGGGAAATAAAGAAGAGTGATTTTTCGATTGCTTTTTTAAGTAGATCTTTTCTGTGCTGCAAACGAGAGTAAGTGGGAAAGGTAATAGCCATTACGTTTTGAACAGTTAGGTTGTATGGATACATAGACCAGTTTTTTGCCCACTGAATATAGCCAAATTGTTCTAATGGTAAAAATGCAGCCAATCCAAGATAAAAAAGTTGATCCTTTATTCTTGCTAAAAAATCATTTAGTTGAAACTTCAAACCAAACCCAAGGATTGATTTAAGAATCTTGATGTTCCATAAAAACCCAATGCCCTTCCATGGTTCAATGAACCACATTGCAACCACTCCGATTAAAGATCTAGCGATAATTGCATAAGCATAAGCCATGACCCCCATACCCCTCCAGGCTAAAACTATTAATAGAGTATAAAAAACCAACTGCTCAAAAATCTGTGGTAAAACAAGTTTTTGGAAAAATAATTTTCTCTCCAACTTAATTGATGAGATCGTCTTGAGTGTTGCCAAAGGAAACGATATCGCAAGACTTAGTAGTACCCATACTCCAGCCATACCTACTTTTTCTTGGATAAAACCAAGGCTTAATAAAAACAAAATTATTCCGACAATCAACCAAGATAAAATCCATTGAAGAGTAAAGGCAACCCGATACTCTTTGTTATCTGGATCATTTTTCTGCTGAACTAATGAAGCTGCCAATCCAATGTCTGAAAAGAAAATCAAAAGACCAATGATCTGGGTTACAAATCCATATATACCAAAATCACTTGGTGAGAAAAAAGCACTCAAAATAAAAGCAGCAACTAAACCAATGCCTTGTAAAAAAGCTGTTCTAAAAAAATAGGAAACTACTCCCGAAACAGATTTCTTTTTAATCTCATTAATCTCATCATCCATTAATTCTTCTACTTCATCAGTGGTATCAACAGCTGTCTGATTAATCATTATTTAATCTCCACCTTCTTTGTTATTTTCTTAGCCGGAAAAACAAGGTAAATGAAAAGCAACCAAGAGAGTAAGCTTACTAAATCTGCCCAATTACGAAGAGGAGTGTTTTCAAATCTTAAGCTCAATAAATGTGATCCTGATGGAACATTAATCATAATATTGCCTTGCTCGCCTTTTTCTTTGTTCCACCATTGATCATCTATTTTTGCGCTCCATCCAGGATAGTTTGCAACAGCTAACTCTAGTTTTTCATCTGTTTTAAAATTAGTCTTAATTAGCTTTTCATGAGTTCTATCAGCTAAAACAATAACTTCTTGCTCATGCTGACTGATAACTAATTCTTCTGGAATTAAGGTTGGTTTCTCCACCATGTCTGTAGAAATGTAGTCTGGCAAAATACCACTTAGTTCTTTGCGAATTCTCATTGGATCGGTGTAATAAAAATCATTAGAGTCATCTAAATATTCTTCTGGTCTAAAAAATCCAACAGCCCCAAAAGCAGTTATCACAACACATATTCCTACTAACCAAGATCTAATAACAACATTCTTAATCAGCCAGGTTTTGCTGGCCAGCATTAAAGAAAAGAAAAGAATAGAGATGCTCATCCACCTCCACGGGAACTGGATAAACTTAAATAGTTCTATCTTGTCCCAAATAAACTGAGTCTTTAATAAGCTCATTAAAGTAGTAATCAAAAAGATAAAAGCAAATAAGAAAGTAAAGAAAAATATTTTTTGAGTAATAATCTTTTTCTTCTTAAAGACTTGTTTAAATAAAGCAGTAGCCCAGAAAAATACTAGGGCTAGCAAGGCTAATAACTGACCCCAGCCTAAGAAAAATGAAATGCCATCGCTTACACCCCACTCGCTACCTCCATAACCCCACTTAGGATTGAAAAACTGTCTGATGTATAAAAAGTGCAAATGATAATCAAAATATGGAGTAAGAATTATTTTCTCAACTTGAGTGTATCCCTTTTCCAAAAAGGCCGGAATTAAATAAAAGCTTGAGGCACCAATAGCCAATATTCCACCAAAAAACATTTGCCAAGCAATTCTCAATATATTTCTAGGCCTAAATCTACCTTTTCTAAATATTTCTGGGGATTTCTGCCAATACATGTAGAAATAATAAGCTAAAGCAAAAATAGCTAAAGCTGGAACAAAAATCATAGTAGTAATGTTGTGGGATAAAAATAAACCAACCAATGAAAAGAAAAATGTTTGCCAACCATTTTTTTCCTGATGAAAAATCTTTATTAAACCAAATAGAATCCATGGCAAAAACATTATTCCCCAAACTTCATTGAGCGCTCCTCTAGCAAAAAGATTCATCGCCCTATAAGGAGCCAGTGTTAAAAAGGCTGACATTAATATGCCACCCGTTTTACCAAATAGTTTTTTACCTAGTACATACCCACCAAGTAGAGTTCCTAAGTTTGAAAGCAAATAAAGGAATTTAATACTCAAAATAACATTACCAAATAATATAAAAACCAAAGAACCAACATAAAAAGGAAGAGGACCGTAAAACTCAAATAAAGGCATTCCATATCCATAGCCAAAATTACTTGTCCATCTAACTGGGAAATGTCCATCCTGTAAAGCTCTCGACATTTCGGCTATTCTGCCTGCATGAGTAAAATCATGAACTCTAAAAAACTGATCTGTTACTAAGAGAGACCAAGATGAAGCAAAAAATATTAGCAACAAAAAAGATAAGGTAAACCACTGTCTAAGCTTTTGCACACAACTATTGTAACTTATCTTCAGAGAAATGCATACAATTTTTCTGTTTTATAAAATTCGTATACAATAGATGCACAATCCATGAAAAAAGAAACCACTCCTGATCCAAAAACAGAAACAGACAAGAAATATTCAAGTAATCTGTTTGCCCTATTTATCAAGACAAACCTACTAGCCATATTTTTTACCCTAGTGCTATTTCTCGTCACTGCTTTGGCTGCCGGAGCCTGGGGTTATACAAAATTAAACAAATTTTCCCAAGCTGCTGGCATAAGTATTAGTGAACTAAGAACAAAAATTGAAGAAGGATTGAGACAAGAGCCGATTCAAACCAATAACCATAAAAATATCCTACTACTTGGAGTCGATTCCCTATCAGGCAGGGGAGACGCACCACCTTTAACAGACACCATTATGCTGATGTCTGTTGATCTTGAAACAGGAAAGATTAACACCCTTCCCCTACCTAGAGATCTTTGGTCGCAAGAGTATAAAACAAAAATTAATGCTCTCTACTTCTATGGACTAGAAAAATATCCAGATCAACCAGAAAAATTTACTAAAGAAACCATAGAAGAAATGACGGATTTAGAAATCCACCACACTCTAGTTTTATCTCTAGATAAACTAGAAGAATTAATTGATTTGCTTGGTGGCATCTCGGTTAATGTTCCGGTTGGCTTTACAGATGAGGAGTTTCCTAGGCCAGGAGTTGATGTCGCGGTAGAAAGAGATCCAAAGATTCTTTATCAAACAATCTCTTTTGAAGAGGGAGAACAAACACTTTCTGGAGAAAAAGCTTTGCAATATATTAGAAGCAGACATAGTGACGGAGATGAAGGCACAGATATCTCCAGAGGAGATAGACAACAGCTAGTAATTAAAGCCATATTTAATAAACTAATGAACATTAAACAATATGTTAAAAATCCAGAATTAGCTGGCAAAATCTATCGTTTTTACGATGATGACTTTTCATCGGTATTCCCACTAGAAGAAATCATTAGTACAGGAAAAAATCTTGTTAATAAACGAGATCAAATAACTATTAAAGGTCATCAACTATCTACTACTAAAGAAGATCCAAAAACTGGCGTTCTAGATAATCCAAGGCCATCTTATCTTTATCAAAATCAATGGGTTTATGTGATCAATGATCAAGATCTATTTGAACAGGAAATTAAAAACTCTCTTTTTAATAATTAAATGAAAACAATTGTTGTCAAAGTAAAACCCAATGGCAAACAAAATCTAGTAAAAAGATCAGACGATATGATAGAGGTTCAATTAACCAAAGCTCCAGAAAAGGGTAAAGCAAATAAACAATTAATTTTTCTATTATCAGATTTTTTAAAAATAAAAGCATCTCAAATCTTTATTTCATCAGGGCAAACATCTAAAATTAAAAAGATATCTATTTTAGAAAAATAGGCATCAGCCAAAACTTACGCTATACTTAAAAAACATGAAAGAACTAATTCAAAAAACCATGCCAAAACCAGTTAGTTCAAAAAAAATCATCAGGTTTTTAATAGTAGTCATTATTATTCTTACATATCTGGCTGGCTATTATCATTCTCTCTGGCAATTAGAGGTTAAAAAGAGTTCTTACAACCAAGCCTTGAAAGTGTCCTTTTAAATCTCAAAATAGATCAGTACAATGCGAATTAACTAAACTTGAAAAAGGAATTTTATGGCACAAACACTTCTAGTTACCGGTGGAGCCGGATTCATCGGTTCAAACTTCATTATTTACTGGCTAAAAAATCATCCAGAAGACTCAATTATCAATCTAGATAAACTTACCTATGCTGGTAATCTCGATAACTTGAAAGAGGTTGAAAATAATCCAAACTACACTTTTATTAGAGGAGATATTGGAAATAAAAAATTAGTAGATAAAATCATGGATGATATAGACGTAGTTGTTCATTTTGCAGCTGAATCTCATGTAGATAGATCTATTAAAAACCCAGAGATATTCCTAGAAACAAATATTATTGGTACCCAAGTATTACTAAACTCAGCCCTACAACACAAGAAAAAATTCCACCACATCTCAACAGATGAGGTCTTTGGAGCACTGGAGCTAAATAGTAAAGAAAAGTTTTCTGACGATACCGCATACAACCCACATAGCCCCTACTCTGCCAGTAAAGCTGCGTCAGATCACTTAGTTAGAGCCTATGGAACAACCTACGGCCTTCAATACACCATCACCAACTGTTCAAATAACTATGGAGAATATCAATTTCCAGAGAAGTTCTTGCCTGTCACTATTACTAATTTAATAGAAGGGAAAAACATCCCTGTTTATGGAGATGGTCTTTATGTCCGTGATTGGTTATATGTTCAAGATCACTGCACCGCCATCGATAGGGTTTTAGCTGATGGAAAAAATGGAGAAACATATTTGGTCGGAGGATTAACAGAAGATGTCTCAAATCTTGAAATAACAAAAATGATTCTAAAACTAATGGGTGAATCTGAAGATAAGATCGAGCATGTGACCGATAGACCAGGACATGACCGACGCTATGCTGTTGATTGGACCAAGATAAACAAAGAACTTGGGTGGGAGCCTAGTGTTTCACTGGAAGAAGGTATCCAAAAAACCATTGATTGGTATAAGAATAACCAGGAATGGTGGAAAAAATTAAAAGACGTTCAAAAAGAATATTTTTCAGAACATTATAAAAAATAGAAAGACTTACAAATGAAATCACTTATCACTACTGGTTTGAATGGTTTAGTTGGCTCAAGATTTGCCAAAGATTTTAAAGATCAATATAAATTTGACAATCTTGACCTTAGAGACAAAGATCAACCAACAGATATCACTAACTACGAACAAGTTTTAAAGAGATTTAAAGATTCAGATGCCACTCATGTTATTCATTTAGCAGCCTATACCGATGTTACGGGTGCTTGGAATCAAACCGACGATGAATCTGGACTAGCCTACCAAGTAAATGTAGTTGGCACAGAAAATGTGGTTAAAGCAGCGGAAGAAACAAATAAACACGTAATCTATATTTCTACAGCCTATGTTTTCGATGGAGAAAAAGATGATCTCTATACAGAAGAGGATTCCCCAAACCCAATCGAGTGGTATGGAAAAACAAAGTACTTAGCAGAAGAAGTTGTTAAGAAAGCAAACTGCAAATGGACGATTTTAAGAATAGATCAGCCGTTCCGCTCTGATGCTTTTGAAAAAGTAGATACTGCTCACAGAGTAATGAATGGTATTAAAGACAGTTCTCTTTATCCTCAATTCACCAATCACTATTTTGGACCAACTTTTGTCGATGATTTTTCAAAGATTCTTGATTTTGTAATCAGAACTAGCCCAGAAGGCTTGTTCCATGCCTCCAGTGGTGAATCATGGACTGATTATGATTTTGCAGTAGCTATTAATGAAGCTCACAATCTTGGTGGAGAAATAAAAACAGGAGACTTGGAAGCTTATTTAGCAAGCTCAGAGAGACCATATCAAAAAAACACTGCTATGAGTAATAAAAAGCTTTTAGAAATTCTTGATTTTAAACCAAAAACAATTGAGGAAGCTTTAATGGAAGTTAAGAGTTAGAACTCTTTTTTCGAGTAGATTCTCTCCACTCTTCTATTTTTTTGTGATCTCCAGAAAGTAAAACTTCTGGTACTTCTAGATCCTCATATTTCTCTGGTCTAGTGTATTGATAATGACCAAACTTGCCTGGCTCGTCATGAGATTCATTTTGATTACTCTCTTCATTTCCTAAAACACCTGGTAACAATCTGACAATGCTATCTGTCATTACGATAGCTGCCTGCTCACCACCAGTTAAAACATAATCACCTATGCGGATTTCCTGATCGATTAAACTATCAATAACTCGCTGATCAACTCCTTCATAGTGACCACAAATAATAGCCAGTCTTTTCATTGTGGAAAAATCTCTGGTAATTTGCTGGTTATACATATCTCCGCGAGCTGAGGTTAAAACTATTTTTTCTTTACTGGTTCCTTTTTTAAAACCATGCTCCTCCAAAGCTCTAGCGATCGGCTCGATTTTCATCACCATGCCAGGACCTCCACCATAAGGACGATCATCAGCAGTATTGTGTTTATCGGTTGTAAAGTCACGAATATTAACTAATTTAACAGTTACCTTTTCTTCCTTAATTGCTCTGCCTAAAATAGAAGTTTTTAGGGGACCATCAAAAAATTCTGGGAATAATGTAAAGATAAAAATTTCCATGGCTGAATTATACACAATTCGAGATAATTTATTGATTCGATATATAAATATTAATGATATACTGACTCAATAAACTGAATAAAAACCAATTAGGAAAACTCAAAAAATGAATGTAACTTTTATTGGCACTGGATTTGTAGGAGTTGTAAGTGCAGCTGTTTACGCCTCGCTTGGAAACAAGGTAATAGGCCTTGATATTGATCAAAAGAAGATTGATTTACTTAAAAAAAACATCGTTCCTTTTTATGAACCAGGACTAGAAGATCTTCTAAAAAAACAACAAGAGTCTGGAAATTTAGAGTTTACAACTGATTACAAAAAAGCCATTAGTGATGCTGATGTTATCTTCATTGCTGTTGGTACTCCTTCTGCTCCAGATGGTCAGGCAGACCTCAAATATGTCAGAGCTAGTGTTGAATCTCTTGCTCCCTACCTAAAAGAGGGTGCCATTGTTGCCATTAAGTCCACTGTCCCACCAGGAACGCTGGAAAAGGCTGAAAAATCTATTAAAGAAATAACTAATGTTAAGTTTTACACAGCCTCTGTTCCAGAATTTTTAAGAGAAGGTAGTGCTGTTGAAGATACTCTTCATCCAAATAGAATAGTGATTGGAGCTAATTCTCAAAAAGTTTTTGATGTCTTGGAAAAACTCCACCAACCGCTCAACTCTACTATTCTTAAAATTAAGCCTGAGTCTGCTCAAATGGCCAAATATGCTGCTAATACTTATTTAGCAACCAGAATAACCTTTATTAACCAAATAGCTGATTTATGTGATAAAAATGGGGCCGATGTTGATGAAATCGTAAAGGCTATTGGCTTAGACAAAAGAATCGGTAAGCACTATTGGTATCCTGGCCTTGGATATGGTGGCAGCTGCTTTCCAAAAGATGTTAAAGAGCTAGCTGCTTATTCAAGAGCAATGCATGAGGGTGACAATCTATTTAATAAGATTAGTGAATTAAATGAAAATCGTATTCTTAGATTGCTTAGAAAATTTAAAGATAAGGTTGGAGACTGGGAAAATAAAAACATCGCTGTTTTAGGATTATCATTTAAACCAGACACAGATGACATGAGAGAAGCTCCATCAGTTAAAATAATTCCTGTTCTTCTCAGTAAAAGAGCTATTGTTAATAGCTATGACCCAATGGCATCATGGAAAGAATTTTTTAGATTAGAAAAATTAGAAGAAAATCACCAACAGGTAAAAACAATTGAACAAGCAGTTGAAAATGCTGATGTTATTTTCTCCCTAATCGAATGGCCAGAAATAACACAGTTCGATTTCTCAAAAGTAAAACATCCTAGCAAAACTCAGTATTTTATCGATGCTAGAAATCAATTCGACAAAAAAGAAATAGAAAAACAAGGTTATAAATATATTGGTATTGGTAAGAAATAAAAAAAGGATTATTCAGTGAACAAAAACATTTTAATTACTGGTGGAACTGGCTTTGTTGGAACCCACTTGGTAGAAGCATTGATTGAAAAAGGTGTTTCAGCTCAAAACATTCATGTAACCTCTTTAAATGGTGGCCCTACATATTTAGGAGAAGTTTTACCTGAAGAAAATTTTCATAAAATCAATCTAATTGAAGCTGATGCAGTGCTAGATCTTTTTGACAAAATATTACCAAAAGAAATATATAACCTAGCTGGCTTTTCAGACACAGGTCTTAGTATCGAGAAAAAAAGCCTAACCTTGTCTGTGAACATAAACATCCAACTCAATGTTCTTGAAGCAATTAAATTAAAGACTCCAGAATCTAAGCTATTGTCGATTGGTAGTGCTACTGAATATGCAGTTTCTTCAGAACCGTTAAATGAAAATAGTCCTTTGGGACCAAGAAGTCCTTATGCTGTTTCAAAAGTAACTCAAGAAATGCTTGCCTATAGCTATCATGCTGAAGGAATAAACGTTATTCACGTTAGACCCTTCAATCATATTGGTGAATATCAAGCAAAGGGATTTGTTGTTAGCGATTTTGCCTATCAAATAACTCAAGAAATTGAAAAAGGTATAAAAAACAATATTCATGTTGGAAACTTAGATGTAAAAAGAGATTTTTCTGATGTAAAAGATGTTGTTCAAGCCTACATACTACTAATGGAAAAGGGAGTTAATGGAGAAATCTATAACATTGGTAGCGGTCAAGATATCTCAATAAGAGATTTATTAGAAAAATTAAAATCACTATCAACTACAGATTTTGAGATTATTGTTGATCAAAAAAAACAAAGACCTGGTGATGTTGAAAGAAGTGTTGCAGATATTAATAAAATTAAAAAACTTGGTTGGGAACCAACAATCCCTCTCGACATAACACTAAAAAGAATAGTAAAGTGGTGGAGAGAACAATAGAGAGGTTTTACTCATTATGAAAAAAGCATTTATCACTGGAATCACTGGACAAGATGGTTCCTATTTAGCAGAGTTTTTACTTGACAAAGGTTATCAAGTTTTTGGTCTAACCAGAAGAACAAGTACTCAAAACTTTGCCAGAATCAACCAGATTGTTCACAATCCAAACTTAAAATTAATTTCTGGAGATCTTATTGATCAACACTCAATAACTTTCGCTCTCAAAGAAATTCAACCTGATGAGATATATAACCTAGCTGCGCAATCATTCGTTCAAGCTTCCTGGGAACAACCTGTTTTAACCGGTGAATTTACTGGCATTGGTGTTACTAGAGTTCTAGAAGCCATGAGACTTGCTTCTCCAAACGCAAAGTTTTATCAAGCAAGCTCTAGTGAAATGTTTGGCAAGGTTCAACAAGTACCTCAATCAGAAGACACTTCTTTTTATCCAAGATCTCCCTACGGTGTCGCTAAAGTTTATGGACACTGGATTACAGTTAACTACCGTGAGTCATATGATATGTTCGCTGTTTCTGGAATTCTTTTTAACCATGAATCTCCAAGAAGAGGTCTTGAGTTTGTTACTAGAAAAATTGCCAACGGTGTTGCAAGAGTGAAACTTGGAAAACAAGAACATGTGGAGCTTGGAAACCTAGATGCTAAAAGAGACTGGGGTTATGCCAAAGACTATGTTGAGGCAATGTGGTTAATGCTCCAGCAAGATGAGCCAGAAGATTTTGTAATCTCAACGGGTGAGACACATTCTGTTAGAGAATTCTTACAACTTGCTTGCAAAGCAGCTGGATTACCAGACTGGGAGAAAGTGTATAAACACAATCCCCTCTTTGATAGACCAGCCGAAGTAGATCTTTTAATTGGAGACCCAACAAAAGCTAAAGAAAAGTTGGGATGGAAACCTTCTATTGATTTTGAAGAGCTAGTGAAAATCATGGTCGAGTCGGAAATTGCTGAAGAAAGCAAGTCTTAACAGAGATATGAAAAACAAAAAAGCTTTAGTTATTATTCCTACATATAACGAAAAAGAAAACATAGAGGCCACTGTCACTGCTGTTTTTGAGTCTTTTAAAGAAGTAAAAAACTGGGACTGTGGAGTTCTTGTCGTAGATGACACTTCTCCAGATAAAACCTATGAACTGGTTAAGAAATTACAAAAAAAATTCAAAGGACTAGAGCTACTAATCAATGCAAAAAAATCTGGACTTGGAGGAGCATATCTAAGAGGCATGGATCATGCTTTCAATAAATTAGGAGCTGATCTTGTTTTTCAATTCGACGCAGATTTATCTCATGATCCAACAAAGATCCCTCTATTTTTTAAGAAAATCGATGAGGGGTATGACTTAGTTTTAGGAGCAAGATATATTCCTGGAGGAAGCATTCCTGCCGACTGGGGATTTCATCGCAAGCTTCTAAGTGTTCTTGGAAATATAACCGTAAGAACTATTCTTACTAATTTTTCTATTCATGACTGGACTACTGGCTACAGAGCCGTTACTAAAAAAACCTACAAAGCTGTTCACGAGGAACTAGTTGGAGATCAGTTTTCAGGATATACTTTTCAAATAGGATTCTTACATAAAGCGATTAATAAGGGTTTCTCTGTGGCAGAAGTTCCCTTTCACTTTAAAGATAGAACCTTTGGTAAAAGTAAAATAGGACCTGAGTACATAAAAAATACTCTTGAATACATTATGAAAGTACGCGTCCAGGATCTTCTAAAAAGTAGAATTTTTAAATTCGTTGTAGTTGGAGGAATTGGTGCTCTTACTCAGCTCACTACACTTCAAATATTTAGAGGTTTGTTTAATTTTCAGCTAGCTTTCTTCTTAGCTATTGAGTGTGCTGTCTTAATGAACTTTATCCTTAGCAATCTCTGGACATTCGCTGATAGAAAACTAAAGCCAGGTCAATACCCAGGAAAGTTTATTCAGTTTAATTTAGCATCAGCTGGATCAATCATTATTCAACAAATCATCGCCTTCCTAGGTGAAACATATGTTGGACTGTTTGCTCTATTCACCCTGCCTATCATTAACATGGTTATCGACACCGGCTTAATGTATACAGTTAGTGGAATTTTAATTGGTATGTTCTGGAACTTCTTTGCTTACAACACCTTCATTTGGAAGAAAAAGAAGAAAAAGTAATAAAGACTAATTATGAGTTTTTTACCTGCTCGTCCTTTTAAAAAGACTGCTTTAATCTTAATTATTTTAGCAGCAGTATTTTTTCGTTTCTACAACCTAGAAGGTGCTCTGCAGTTTCAAGGAGATCAAGGAAGAGATTCAATCATTGTTGCTGATATTTTCCGTCTCAAAGATCCTGTTTTTATTGGACCAGTAACTAGCGTGGGTAATATGTACCTAGGTCCACTCTATTATTACTTCATGATGCCTTTTTTGTGGTTAACCTATCCAAGCCCGATGGGCCCTGTTTATGCCGTTGCTCTTCTTGGAGTAATCACTACTTACCTTGTTTATTATTTGGGTAAAAAACTAATCGGTGAAAATGGAGCAATCATTGCTAGTTTCTTTTATGCTTTTTCAGCGACATTTATTCAAAACACTAGATTTAGCTGGAATCCAAACCCTGCTCCTCTGGCAGCTCTACTTATGATTTACTTCAGTTATCTTGCTTGGAAAAAAAACCCATGGAACTGGATATGGGTAAGTGTTTGTTTTAGTGTTTTGATTCAACTTCATTACCTAACACTCTTATCCCTGCCTGCAGCTGGAATAGTTTGGTTACTGGCACTAAGAGATCAGTGGAAAAAATCTACAAATAAAAAATCACTATCTATTTGGAAAAGAATCTCCCCACTACTAATCCCAAGCTTAATAGCAGGAGGTGTCTTCTTACTTTCTCTTACTCCATTAGTTCTTTTTGATATCAAACATCAGGGAAATAACTTAAATGCTTTTAAGGGATTATTGAGTAGTGAAGAAAACTTTAAATATGCTCCAAAAATATCTTTAATTAAAAAAGTTGGTGAAACAATCAAAGAAAATGAAGGTCGAGGGATGCATATTCTATTCGAGACCATGATTGGAAAAAATAGATCATTAAATAAAGCATTACTTTATTTCACTGCTATTTTCATAACAGGCTTTATGTTTATCAAGAAAAAACAAAAAAAGGATTTATCCAAAATATCAGTCATTCTGATCTACTTATTGGTTGGAATTGTCGGCACGTCTCTTTATGAACACACTATTTTTGATCATTATATTTCGTATCTCTTCCCAGTCACTGCCTTAATTTATGGATTGGTAATCAGTAAAATTAAACCAAAAATCATTGCCGTTGTTGCCTTCCTTGCTTTGGGTTCATATTTTATCTCTTACAATATTCAAAAAATGCCGATCGAAACCATGGGTTGGACGGTAAATGATATTCAAATGACTAGCGAAGAAATCTTAAAACATATCCAGCCGGGAGAGAAATATAATCTCGTCTTGTTATCAGAAAGCAGAGATATTGATGGTCAAAACTATAGATACTTTTTAACAACTGGTCATACCAGGCCAGTCAGAACAGAAGACAGAGATTCTATAGATACTCTCTTTATCATCAATGAAGAAAAAATATTAGACAAAGTCACTGACTCACCGATTTATGAAATAGTAGTTTTCCCGAATAAAGAACCTGCGGAAGTTTTTAATATTCCGGGTGGACCAGAAATTACTGTGCTGAGGAGAACTACACAAGATAACTCCCAAGGTTTAGAATAGAAAAGCAAACTTATGAATGAAACTCCTAAAACACCATATTTATCCGTAGTCATTCCTTCTTATAACGAAAAGAAAAATCTTAACAGAGGAGTGCTTAAAGAAGTTTTGGATTTTCTAAAAAAACAATCCTTCGAATGGGAAGTTATTCTTACAGATGATGGTAGTACTGACGGCACACTAGAGGATTTAAATAGTTTTGCTAAACAGGATTCTAGAATCAAGGTTTTACCAAACAAACATGCTGGAAAAGGCCCTACTGTTAAAGCTGGAATGATGGCAGCTACTGGAGAATGGAGATTATTTACAGATTTTGATCAATCAACCCCACTATCTGAAGTAGAAAAACTACTTAAATATACAACTGATCATGGAGTTATTTTTGGCTCTAGAGAAATAGAAGGAGCTAAAAGAGATAAAGAGCCTTTTTATAGACATCTTATGGGCAGAGGATTTAACTTATTGGTTCAAATCTTGGCAGTTCGTGGAGTTAAAGATACTCAATGCGGATTCAAGCTTTTTTCCAAAGAATCAACAGAAACTCTCTTTCCTGCTCTCTATGTTTATGGTGGTGATGAAGTAAGAAAAGATGCCTTCACTGGGGCATTTGATGTTGAGCTTTTATTCCTAGCTCGCAAATTTAAGATTTCCCATAAAGAAGTGCCTATTCTTTGGAAACATCATAAAACAGACAGAGTTAGCCCAATCAAAGATTCTCTCAGAATGCTAAGAGATATTATTAAAATCCGCTTTGCATATTTGATTGGAAAATATCGGTAGCTTAATGAAAAACAAATCAGGGTCTACAAATTTACTATTTCTCGCTCTCTTTTTATTGAGTCTCGTTTACTCATTATTTTCCTACTCCCTCACAGACCCAAATCTAGTCATTTCCTCATGGACTCCTTATTGGAATTTCCAACAGTGGATGTGGCAAACTTTTTTTCATAACCCACAGCTAATGTCTAAAGCTTATTTAGCACTAGTTGTCGGATTTTTTACCATATATTTACTGGGCTTTAAAAAACTTAAAAACATTAAACCAGCACAATTATTTGGTAAACTATTACTAGCTCTCTCTCCACTCTTTTTTAGTTATAATGCTCTTTCTCATGATGTCTTTAATTATATGTTTAACGCCAAAATGGTGACTCTTTTTAAGGTTGATCCTCATGTAAAAGTGGCATTGGATTTTTATTTTGATGAATGGACTAGATTTATGCATAACACTCACACTCCAGCGCCATATGGATATGGGTGGACAATTTTTTCAGTTATTCCCTACCTAGCTGGTTTTCATAAGTTCTTGCCAACCTGGATTATCTTTAAACTATTATCATGGGCCAGTTACATTGCTTTATTTTTCTCACTAAAAAATATTTCAGAGAAAATATCTAATAAAAAAATCTCAGCTCAAGCAATTTGGCTTGTGTTTGCCAATCCATTGATTTTTATAGAAATACTCTCCAATCTTCATAATGACTTATGGATGTTGGTTCCAGCTGTAGTTTCATTGAATTTAATAATCAAAAAGCCAAAAAAGAATCTTGTTCTAAAAACTGTTCTTTCACTATTCCTTCTTTTCTTTTCAATTAGTACAAAGTTGGCAACAGTTGTTTTACTGCCTTTTTGGATTTACTGGTTTACCAAATTATTTATGGAAAACAAAAAACCATTCAATTGGTTTGAAAAACTTGAAAAAATATTTCCTTTTTTTATCTCATTAGCTTTATTCTTACCACTACTAACCCCAAGATCTCAGCAATTCCTCCCATGGTATCTGTCTTGGTCTCTTATCTGGCTACCATTTATTAATAACAAACTTTGGAAATATTGGATTCTTTGTCTTAGCTTTACTGGCTTAATAAGATACATTCCATGGATGCTGGCTAGTGGATTTGAAGGCTCTGTTATTGCTGATCAAAAAGTAGTTGTTTGGCTTGGAGCAATCGCATTATTAATCATTACTCAATTATTTTCTTTAAGAAAAAAGAAAAACTAGCACAAACCTCATAATCTAGTTACAATAAATTAGTGAAAAACAAATCATCAAATCAGCTATGGTGGAAAATAGGTATCTTCCTATTGATAGCTATTTATTTCATCACTCATTTAACTTCCCTAAATTTATTGCCTGTTTTTGCTGATGAATCAATCTATATTCGCTGGTCTCAGTTAATTATTGATGACTGGAAAAGATATCTTTTCTTTGCCATGAACGATGGTAAAACCCCTCTTTTTGTATGGCTGGCAACCATTGCCTTGAAATTTTGGAATGATCCTTTAATCGCTGGAAGAATGATTTCTGTGATTGCAGGCATTTTCCAAGTTTTTGTAACAGCTAAAATAGTAAAGAAGTTAAAAGGAGGATTAGTTGCTCAATTACTATCAGCTTTCTCTGTTATGTTTTTGCCATTCTGGTTTTTTCATCATCGTATGGCGCTAATGGATGGTTTGCTGACACTACTCCTATCAATTTCACTTCTCTATTTAATAAAGAGTTTTTCAAAAGATAGTTTAAAAAATTTAGTAATCTCTGGAATATTTTTAGGATTATCTCTATTTACTAAAATCCCAGCCATTTTATTCTTCCCAACTTTTGTTCTAGCTGCATTTTTACCAATTAATAAAAAGGATTTTGCTTTTAAAATTAAACAAAGTAGTTTGGTTATTTTAGTTGGCACTCTCATCTTTGCTCTACTAAAACTAACCCCAACTTTTGGTCAGCTATTTAGTAGGGGCGGAGACTTCCTCTATCCAGTCTCACAGCTCCTTGAAAAAGGTGTTTTTACTGTTTTATGGGCTAACTCTAAGAGGATTTTTCAAGCTCTTTTCTACTATCTATCGTGGCCTGTGGTTGTTCTTCCAATCTTCGGCTTATTCCAAAGTAAGCTGAGAAAAACTCACGCCATTATGATCTTAAGCTTCCTTGGATTTGTTGGAGCTATTTTAGTCCTTGGTAAAACAATCTACCCAAGATATATACTGCCAAGCATTTTGCCTCTAACTATCTCTGCAGCTCTTTCTTTTGAATATATTGTTAAACAAGCACAGAAGAATATTAATAAGCCGATTATATTTTTCTTCCAAACTGCGGCCGTAATAATTCTGTTATCTAGTATTGTTCAGACAGCCTTCCACTTCTCTTTAATCTCTTGGAAAAACCCAAATTATTTACCCTTTGTACCAATCGACCAAACTCAATATTTAGCTGAGTGGTCTTCTGGAAATGGAATTAAAGAAAGTACTGATTTAATGTTAGAGGAGATTAAAACAAACTCTTTGGCTGTTGCTACTGAAGGGTATTTTGGCACACTGCCTGATGGAATATTAATGTATCTTCATGAACAAAAAATAGATGGCCTAATGGTCGAGGGAATCGGCCAGCCAGTTAGACAAATTCCAGATGAGTTTATAGCAAAATCTAGAAATTACGACAAAACCTGGCTAATAGTAAACTCTCATCGAGAAAAAATGGACTTAAAACAAAATCATCCAGAACTACTAAAACAAGAATTCTGCAGAATTAAAAATGCTCCTTGTCTGCAAATCTGGGACATTACTTCTATTATTGAAGAATTACCTAAAAAGTAAAATTTCAGCTTTTTTTCAGGTTTATAAAATATATTGGTGACTATGTCATCAAAACTATTCTCCACCAGCCCAATACTAAAACATAGTTTGGCCACCCCGCTTACAAATATTCTATTCAACTCAGAGTTGGCAATAGAAAACATTAATAGACAAACAACTTATTGTGCAAAATCAGAGCTTAATCGAGTAATGCTTAATGCTAAATACATGAAATCTTTACTACTAATACAAGAAGAACGAAATAACTATATTTTCTCTCCTCAAAAAGCTGTTCTGGAATTAATAAAACTGAATGATGGAGCAAAAATAAAAACTGGCTTGGTCAGTCGCATTGCTTTGCCAGTTAAAAAATACTTACAGGGAAACAAGTTATTATTTCAAGAAATCTTGGTTTGTCTGATTAACAATGCTTATGAAAGCTACAATCAAAAAATTAAGCATAAGATGGTTTTTTTGAGTGTTTTGGAAAAAAGAAATAATTGTCTGATCAGTATTGTTGATGCGGGCAAGGGAATGAACTGGTGGGAGAAAAACCTGGCTAGCATGCCTTTCCATTCACAGAAAAATAAGCACTCAGGTCTTGGTTTATATTTTGCTAAATACACAATCGAAAAAAATTTTAATGGCAAAATATCTATTAAATCAAGAAAAAACAAAGGAACAACGATTAGTCTCTCTATTCCGTTTTATAAGGGATAATTTGATAACCAAAACCCCTAACTGTTTTAATAATTGAATTATATTTACCAAGTTTTTTACGAAGCCTCTTTATATACACATCAATTGTATTTGTTTTTATTTCATGATCGTTTTTCCAAAGATTGGATAAAAGATATTTTTTAGTTACTGTCCTGCCAATTCCTTTTGTTAAATATAAAATTAATTCTGATTCTCTTTTGCGAAATTGAACGTTACCCTCTGGAGTTACTAAGCAGCCACTTTCAGGAAAAAAAGATAGTAAACCTAAATCTACTTTTTCAAAACCAACCTTTCTCTCTCCCCATAGCAACATGTTTCTTACTTTTATTCTTAGCTCTGCCAAAGAAAATGGTTTAGTTAAATAATCGTCAGCGCCTTTTTCCAAGCCAACGATTTTTTCTAATAATTTATTTTGTCTGGTTAAAAAAATGTATTTAGTATTGGGACTAATTTCTTTTAAATATTCCATAGAATCAATGGCGTCGCCGTCAGTCACCAACCTATCTAAAATGCATAAATCTGGAGAGTTTTTTTCTACAAACTTATGAAGAGATTTTAAATTATCAACCCAATAAACCTTTCTCTCTTTAGTCCTTAAGGACTTGAGTAGAATCTTTCCTAGCTCTTTATTGTCTTCTAAAATAAGTATTTTTATCATGATGATTCCTCTGGTATACTATATATCTGATCTTTGAAATTAAGCTTAATACATAAAGCTGAAAAAAAGCTGAAATCCCGGATAGTGAAATGGCATCACAACAGGTTCTGATCCTGTTATTCTAGGTTCGAACCCTAGTCCGGGATCACAAAAAAACCTAGTTATTAAAACTAGGTTTTATATTTAAAATTTATTTTTTTTATTATTCAGCCATCAGCCTAAGAATTGTTGGAGCTAATTCTTCATAATTAATTTTGTCTATAACAATATCAGCCCCAGCCTCTTCAAGTGGTTTCCCATAAGCAGAATAGCCAATGATTTTAATATCTGGAGCTAGTTTTTTTATCAAAGAAACCATGGAAACACCTTCTTCTCCATCATGATGTCCTTCACTTAAATTTCCATCAATAATAGCAATATCAACTTTAAGATCAATTAGTTTTTGGATTAATTCCATTGCAGATTCAAAATCAGCAACAATTGGAACAACTAAAATGCCTTCTACCTCTTTAACAGCTTCTTCAATAGTCCATTGCCAAGTGGATTCATTCTCAGCTGCAAATATTCTTGGGGGATTTTTTTCTTCTGCCATATTAAAATAAATTATATCATAAAATACATCAATATATATCAAATATAGACCAGTTTATTGACTACTCAAATCAATTTTAACTAGAGTCACTTTTATGCTACAGTAATCCCATGCCTGATAAATACTCTGCCGTCTGGGTTTCCCATTCATCAATCTCTGACTTTCAAAAATGTCCTAGAGCCTACTATTTAAAAAATGTATACAAGGATCCAAAGTCTGGAAATAAGATTCAAGTCATGAATCCTTCCCTTGCTCTTGGAGGTGCTGTACATGAGGTAGTTGAATCACTTTCTAATCTACCAACAGATCAAAGATTAAAAGACTCTTTACTCGAAAAATTTGATAAAGTTTGGCTAAAACTAAGTGGTAAAAAGGGTGGTTTTTGGGATAAAGAAACTGAACAAAAATTCAAAAAAAGAGGCGAAGACATGCTTCGCAAGATTATTGAGAAACCAGGACCAATCTCTCAATTAACGGTAAAGATTAAAGAAGATCTTCCCCACTATTGGTTATCAGAAGATGAGGGAATTATCCTTTGTGGAAAAATCGACTGGCTACAATATCTGCCTGATGCAGACAGTGTTCACATCATTGACTTTAAAACAAGTAAGAATGAGGAAAATGGTAAATCACTACAATTGCCGATTTATTTACTCCTAGTTAGTAACACTCAAAAGAGAAAAGTCTCAAAAATGAGCTATTGGTACCTTGAAAGAGATAATGAGCCAAAAGAGGTTCCTCTACCAGATGAACAAGAATCCTATGATAAAATCTTAAAGGTAGCTAAAGAAATGAAATTAGCTCGTCAGCTGAATAGATTCCGCTGTCCAGAAGGTGAAAAGGGTTGCTTTGCTTGCAAACCTTTTGAAAAAATAATCGCTGGAGATGCAGAGTTTGTTGGTGTTGGTGGATACAGACAAGACATATATATTATTCCTCAAGGAAAAGACATTTCTGAGGAGAGTGAAATTCTCTAATTAAACCATTTATGAAAAATATTGATAAAAGATTATTAATTATATTTCTAATTCAAGTGACTGAAGTCCTTGGGTTCTCTTTAATTTTGCCATTTTTACCATTTTATGCTCAATCATATGGAGCCTCTCCCTTTACTATTGGATTGATTTTGACTAGTTTTTCTCTGTTTCAATTTATCTCTAGTCCAATTTTAGGAAAACTCAGTGACAGTTATGGTCGCAGACCATTACTTCTCTTGTCTCAACTATCAACAGCGATTAGTTTTATTGTTTTAGGGTTGTCAAATGCGCTGTGGATGATTTTCTTATCTAGAGCAATTGACGGTATTTTAGGCAGTAATTTTACTATTGCCCAGGCATATATTAGTGACATTACATCTATTAAAGACCGTAGTAAGGCTTTTGGCTTAAGTGGAGCTGCCTTTGGTATTGGATTTTTAATTGGACCAGCTCTTGGTGGCTATCTTTCTCAATTTGGTTATGCAGTTCCAGCCTTTCTTGCAGCTGGCATAGCTGGAGTTAGTATTCTACTAACTTATTTCTATTTACCAGAAACAGTCACTAAAACAACTAGAAAATTCTCTTTTAAAGAAATAAAGATTCTTGATCCAGCACCTTTCAAAAAATATTTATTTGCTGAAAAAACTGGCTCTGATTTATGGCAATATTTTTCATATTTACTAGCCCACTCTATTTGGACAACTAGTTTTGCTGTTTATGGATCAATAAAACTTGGAATGGATGCAAGAATGACAGGCTATATACTTGCCTATATCGGCCTCATCAGCATTATCTTAAGAATGAAGATTATTCCAAAACTTGTTGATATTTGGCCAGAAGAAAAACTAATATTTGCAGGAATGATGTCAATAATTGTTGGATTGGTTTCTGCCCCATTCTTCAATACTCTCCCTCCGTTTTTAGTTTTAATGACTTTCTTCTCTTTTGGAGCGGGAATAACTAGGCCGCTACTTACTGGAGCTATATCAAGAAAAGCATCTGAAAAAGAACAAGGATCTGTTATGGGTGTTGCTAGCTCACTGGGTAGTTTGAGTCAAATAATTGGACCAATGGTCGGTGGAATTCTACTAACAACCAAATATCCTGAAAGTATGATGTTGGTGTCTGCGGGAACAATGTTTATTGGGTTAATTATCTTCTTAAAACAACCTGCTCAAGCTCGTTAAAACCAATATTTTTTAAGCTCAAATATATGGAAATTAGAGCTAGGATGGAAACAAAGACTAACAAAAAAACTAAGATTTTCCAGAAATAAAACTCTACTTTAACCATACCTTAATCCTGATCCTTTTTTGCTCAACTGTCAATCTTTTTTGATCTTAATATGAGCAAAACGATTCTTATTAAAAGAATCTTTCCAAATATCTTTTAACTCTCCACCAACAGATAAAATAATTTGATCATCATGAGTATCATCAACCTCCAAAAAGACATCACCAACAAATTTCTTTTCCGTTAGTTCTCTAATTAATTTTTTAATCAACACCAACCCATCTTCTCCTCCATCAAGAGCTAATATCGGTTCGAAGTCTTTAACTGATTCATCCAATAGCTTAATTCTAGAACTTGGTATATATGGTAAATTTGCTACACAAAAATCAAATTCTAGATCATCTATATTAGATAACAAATCAGATTCAACTAATTTTATTGATTGTTTTTTTTCTACTAAATTATTAATGTTTTTTTGAGCAACTAATAAGGCTTTCGGAGATACATCTGATAAAACACAGCTAACATTTACTCCCAAATCAGAGAGTTTTTGAAAAATAGAGATTCCAATAGCGCCACTTCCTGTTCCAACTTCCAAAAAATTAACTGTTTTTCTATCTTTGTATTTATTCACAATCCTCTCAACCAACTCTTCTGTCTCAACTCTTGGAATTAAAACATCTTTATTAACCACAAAATATTGATCAAAAAATTTTGCTTGACCCACAATATATTCCACAGGCATCTTGCCGTACTTGCCTATTTCATCAAGACTTAAACCAAAATTAGTTAGGTGATTTTTTTCATATGGTGTGAGCAGTCTTACAGACATTAATTATCTTTCTTATTACGATTGACCTATGATCTATTTTATTATAGATTCAAGACATTGCTATGAGGAGTAATATATTAAGAAAGGTCTCTCATTCATGAATAATAAAACACTGACTCAAATAATGATCGGTGCAGTGGCTTTCATAGCCGGCTTTGTAGCTGGATCTCTATGGACAGAAAACCAATTGCTCAGATCAGGCGTAGCTGGAACTGCTCAACAAGTTGGAAAACCAACCGCAGCTGGAGACGATGTTGCTGATGCAGTTGATACCTTGTCCGAAGTACCAGAAGTTACTGAAGAAGATCATATCCGTGGTAATAAAGATGCAGAAGTCATCTTGATTGAGTACTCAGACTATGAGTGCCCTTACTGTAATAAATTCCATCCTACTATGACTAAAGTCATGGAAGAGTATGGTGATAAAGTAGCTTGGGTATACAGACACTATCCTTTGAGCTTCCATGCAAATGCACAACCAGCTGCAGAAGCTGCTGAATGTGTAGCTAAATTAAGTGGTAATGATGCCTTCTGGACATTCACAGATTCACTTTATGAAGCTGCAGCTATAGAAGGTGGAGATGCACTTACTAAAGACAAATTAATTGCTAGTGCTGTCAAAGCAGGAGCAAACTCTGCTGCTGTCCAAAAATGTATGGATGATGGTGAAACTGCAGAACTAGTTACTGCAGACTTTGTCGGAGGTAGATCAGCAGGTGTTTCTGGAACTCCAGGAACTATCCTAATGACCAAAGACGGTGAGTACGAACTCATCTCTGGAGCTCTTCCTTACGCTCAAGTCAAGACAATTATTGACAAGTATTTAGACTAAAAATGGATAATCCCCCGTGCAAAAACACGGGGGGTTACTGTATTAAAAATGATTTCTAATATTATCTCAGACCTCTTTAACGTACTGATTTTTGATAAATCTTCTATCCCTCAAAACCAGGAAGGTGATTTTATTAAACTCTCTGGCAATTTATTTTTAAACAAAAAACTTCTTGATTTCTACTTAGAGATAAAAAATAAAAAACAAGTTCAGTTAAGCATTTTTACTTCTGCACCAATTAATAAGAATGACAAGTTGTTAAAAAAACATTTTAGTGAATTCTCAAATGTTTTTTCAACAATACCCTTGGGTCACTCAAAAAATAAACCAGAGTCTTTTCTTCTACTTAGTGAAAAATTTGGAGTTGACCTAGAAAATTCTTTTTTTATAGATGACCAAAAAAATCATGTAATTGCTGCAAAAAAAGCTGGTCTTCCAGCAGAACAATTCATTTCAAACCAAGAAATAATCAATAAACTAAATAATCTCTGCCAACTGTAAATCTTTAAGAACCGCCTGAGGGGTTTTTTTACCTTGCCATTCATTAATCTCCAATACTGCAGCGATATTAACTAAGGCTCCAATCTCTAAAGACTCTGCTATCTGGGCTTTTCTCCAAGCCAAAACCGTTAGTTTTTTATTACTACCAGCATCTGTTAAAACTAACTTTAAATGCTGATTTTCGCTCCCCATCGTCTTTATATCTTCAACTCTAATGTCTTTGAGAGCAAATATTGGAACACTATTGCCATTGCCATAAGGAGCTAGCTTTGCTATCGATTCTATTAACTCCACATCTATTAAATCCATTGGTAATAGAAGCTCTGTATCTAATCTTTTTTGTAAAAGATCAGGGGAAATGTTTTCTCTTCCATATTGAGAAAAATGTTCTGATACTGCAGATAAATTATCATGCTCAAAACCAAAACCAGCCGCCATTGGATGGCCACCAAATTCAAGTAATAGCTTTCTTGCGGTTCTAATAATCTCGGTAATATTTACTCCAGGAACGGATCTTGCTGATGCTTTTGAAACATCTCCTTTAGTGCTAATTACTATTGCTGGCTTTGCGTAGGTCTCGGTTAGCCTCCCCGCGATAAGACCAATGATTCCTTCATGAAAGTCACTGGAATGAACAACTAAGATATGCTCATTTTTTTGTTCAGCAATTTGTTCCCTAGCTTGTTGATAAAGATCTCTAGTTAATTGTTGTCTATCACTGTTTGTGCTATCTACCAGACCAGCCAACTTCATAGCTCTTTGCTGATTATTTGTACACAATAAACGCAGGGCATCCATGGCACTAGATAACCTACCCATGGCATTTATCCTAGGGCCAATAACGAAGCCCAAGTGAGTAGCGGTAACTTCTTTACCCTCTAGCCCAGCAACCTTAATCAAGGTAGTCAAGCCTCTTCTATTGTTCTTATTTATCTCTTTTAATCCATGAAATACAAAGGCTCTATTATTGCCCTTCAAAACCATTAGGTCGGTAACTGTTGCCAAAGCAACAAGATCTAGATTTTTCTTTGCTAATTCTTCACCAAACTCTCTTACCAACACCCAGGCAACTACAGCTCCACAAATCTTAGTGCTATGAACAACGGCCAAGGCTTTTGGCAGATCATCCTCTGGCTGGTGATGGTCTGTAATAATGACGTCAACTCCTTTTTTTACCAACTCATCAACTGCTCTATGAGCCACGATGCCTGTATCAACTGTAATGATTAAATCAGGTAGCGGTTTTTCATATATCTCTTTTAGGGCTGCGTCTGTTAAGCCATAACCATGTTTCTCTCTGTTTGGAATAAAGGGTAAAACATCGGCTTTTAGTTCGTACAAGCTTTTCCATAAGATAGCTGTGGCACTAACACCATCAGCATCATAATCACCAAAAACCAAGATTTTTTGTTTCTTTTTGATAGCCTCTAAAATTCTGTCCTTGGCCAATTGAAGCATTTTGTTATCAACACCCAACTCCTCTACAGAGATATCGATTGGATGTGGTGGAGAGAAAAAAAGATCTTCATCTACTATTTTTCTATTACTCAATAAAATTCGTGTAACATCTTCAATAGTTTTTGGCGTCTCATCAGATAAAAAATTCCACAGCATATTTTTCAGAGTATCATATTAGAGATACAGAAATAATTAGTAAAATCATTTATAATGAAGTTCATGAAACTCGAGTTACCATTTGAAGTATTATTTGTTTGTTATGTTCTCCAGGAGAATGGTTTTGATGCCTACCTTGTTGGAGGAGCTATTCGAGATCTAATCCTTCAATCTACGGATGCGTTCCATCATAAAAATCTCTCTATCACTGACTATGATTTCACCACCAATGCCAAGCCTGAAAAAATTCTAGAAATATTTCCTGAGAGTTTCTATGAAAATAATTTTGGAACAGTCAGCATTACTCATGAGGATACTTTAGAGCTAATTGAAAAAAATCACCAACTTCCAGAAAAAAACCTATTATCAAAAATTGAAAATAATAAAAAAGACAATCTAATAATTGATTTGGCTAAAGCAGAAAAAATTCATGAATCACTAACTACAGAAGAAATTCTTTTGCCATCAGAAGAAAAAAAACCTAAGCCATTTGAAATCACTACCTATAGAACCGATGGCACGTATCATGATCATCGCAGACCAGAAACTGTTAGCTGGGGAGAAACCATAAATGAAGACCTTGATCGAAGAGATTTCACCATCAATGCCATGGCAATTAAGATTGATAAAGATTTTCTAAAAGAAGTATTTAATAAAAAAGAAATAAAATCTACTTACTCACTAGACTTAGATAGCTTTGAGCTAGTAGATCCTCACGAAGGAATTAAAGATTTAGCTCATGGCACAATTGAAGCAGTTGGAGATCCAAACCTTCGCTTTAAAGAAGATGCGCTAAGAATGCTTAGAGCTATTCGCTTTTCTGTTCAACTTGGAATTAGTATTGGAGAGAAAACTTTTGAAGCATTAAGAGAACACTCTCATCTCATCGCTCATGTTAGCTGGGAAAGAATTAGGGATGAGTTCTTTAAAATGATTGCAAGCCCAGAACCAAAAAAAGCTATTCTTCTCCTCGAAGAAACAAAAATGCTCGAACATGTTTTGCCGGAAATATTGAACATGAAGGGAGTTGAACAAGCAGGTCATCATACAACCGATGTTTGGGTTCACTCGCTAGATGCTCTAGATAACTGTCCATCAATAGATCCAATCGTTAGACTTTCTGCCCTTTTACATGATGTTGGCAAACCCCTAACTTATGAAGAAAAGGATGGCAACATCACTTTCTATAATCATGAGGTAATCGGCTCTAGAGTCGCCTCAAAAATAGCCAAAAGATTTAAACTTTCTAAAGTAGATACTCAAAGAGTTTTTATCTTAACTAGATTTCATATGTTCCACTATCAAGAACACAATACCGATGCTTCCATCAGAAGATTTATGAGAAAAGTCGGCTTGGAAAACATTGATGATATTTTAGACTTGAGAGAAGGAGATAGACTGGGAAGTGGTGCTAAAAAAACAAGTTGGAGACTAGAAGAAATGAAGGAAAGAATGGTTGAGCAACTAAATCAACCAATGGAAGTTAAAGACCTTGCTATTAATGGAAATGATTTAATCTCAGAGCTTAGTCTTAAGCCAGGAAGAATTCTTGGAGAAATTCTACAAACTCTTTTTGAAGAAGTCTTAGAAAATCCTGAATTAAATACCAAAGAAATTTTACTAGAAAAAGCTAAGAACCTAGCTCCCAAGTCTTAACATCAGTCCTCTTGTTCATCACTGCATTGCAAGTTAAAAGTGTCACTGAATCTATTTCATAAGAAAACGGTTTTAAATTTTTTGACAACTCAACTACTTTTTCCTTAAACTCATTTGTTATTGGTTCATTAAAACGAATTAGGGTTACATTACTAAAAAAGTATTTATCGTTTAAATAGACTTTATCATCTGGAACTCCAACCTCACTCAAAGATTTATCTAATTCTAGAATAATATTATCCAAATCAGGATCTGTTGTACCCATCAATGCCAGATTATGTTTGAAGAGAAAAAGTCTGTAATAGTAGGCTTTAAAAGGCTTATACTTTGGAATTACTTGTTCAAAAACATCTTTAGTTATCTCAACTTCCTTCTCTGAAAAACTAGGAGGGTCACCAATAGTTTTGATATTTTTTACAGTCATGTGAATAAATTCATCTGGATAGTAAAAATGATTTGGAGAAATCTTTTTTAAAGGCTCTAAAACCTCATCTCTAATCTTCTTTAAAAAACTTGCTTTGGGAAAATGAACTGCCGTTAAAGCCATTCTTGAGTCGTTGAAAAAATCATCAACTGGCTCTACAACACTAAAAGACTGCTGATTATTTAAAAGAGATTGTTCAATATCATCGATTACTTTTAATTGATGTTTTTGGTGATCTGTTTGGTCAAACATGACTATTTTTTACTTCTCTTATTCCACTCCACAAGCAGTGGAACAGCTGTGAAAGTACTTGAGTATGTACCTGTAATAGCGCCTATTAAAAGAGCGACCGAGAACCACTTTATTGAAGATCCTCCCAAGAGAACTAAGGATAATAACATTACAATAATAGTAATAGAGTTATTTAAAGATCTAACTAAAGTCTCAGCAACTGCTCTATCTGCCATTTCATCAAAAGAATATTTTGGGTATTTTCTATGTAGCTCACGAATTCTGTCAAAAACAACAATCGTGTCATGCACAGAAAATGAAAGAGTTGTAAGTAATGCTGTAACAAAAAGCACATCTACTTCAATGCCATAAAAATATCCTAGCAAGCTAAAGCTACCAAGCACAACAAGAGAGTCATGAAGCATGGCTAAAATTGCAGAGATGCCAAAAGATAAATCAGTGAACTGTTTGGCTACATAAAGTAAAATAAAAATCACCACAATTAGGCCAGCCCACAACATTTTTCTAATTAACTCTTGGCCCAAGATTGGACCAACCGTTTCAAATCTCACTACCTCAACCTCACCAACTTCTTGAAAAACTTTATCTAAAAATATGTTTTTATACTCATCAGTAATAGGTTTTCCTCTTAAAATATAGCCATTATCCTCAGAAGATTGAACAGACTGGATGGAAAGTTCTTCTCCGCCCATTTCAATCCAAGTGTTATCCTCAACTTCTTTAAGAATTCTTAGCTCCAATAGAGTTCCTCCAGTAAAATCAATTGATGGTTTTAAACCAAATGTAATTAAGGAAAAAATTCCTGGTACCAAAACTAAAGCAGAAATTAAGAAAAACAGCCATCTATGTTTCATGAATTTCATTTTTGTTTCCTTTGATAAACTTTTTCCAAAAATGGAGTAAAAACTCTTAGCAAAGTTCTACTAACCACCACTCCAGTAAATAAGCTTAAAAGCACACCTACTAAAAGCGTAACTCCAAAACCTCTAACCAGCCCGCTTCTGTTCAAGAAGTCTAAATTAAGTGGATTAATTAGAACTAAAGCTGTAATAATCGTTGCTAAATTTGCATCTTTAATACTTTCCCAAGCCCTACCGAATCCAAGTTCCAGTGAATTGGCATATGAATGACCAACCCTAAACTCTTCTTTGAATCTCTCAAAAATCAAGATATTGGCATCTACAGCCATTCCAATGGAAAGCAGTAGTCCTGCAATTCCAGGAAGGGTTAGAGTCACACCAAGAATCTTGTATGCAGCAATCGTTAAAATTGAATAAATCACTAAAGCTAGAGCTGCTACCGATCCATGGAAACCATAATTAAGAATCATAAAGATAATTACTAGCCCCAAGCCCACTAAACCAGCAAAAACACTCTGTTTTATAGATTCCTCACCAAGATTAGCTCCGATAGTTCTTTGTTCTAAAATCTGGATTGGAACAGGTAGGGCACCAGCATTAAGTTGAATAGACAGCTGCTTTGCCTCTTCCACGTCAAATCCTCCTGTCATAATCGCTTTACCATCTAAAATAGCGGTCGAAACAACTGGAGCGACAACTGGAATACCATCAATAAAAATACCAATTCTTTTACCAACATTATCTGTTGTTAAAGCTGCAAAAAGCTCTGTTCCTTTTTCATCAAACTGTAACGCAATTACTGGTTCTCCAGTATTTGGATCAAACTGAGGAGTGGCTCTCTTTAGCTCACTGCCTGTTAATTCCGTAGGGGTGAAAATAGGGTTCGCAAATAATTGTGCTGAATCACTCGCCTCATCATCTGACTCTAAAACAACCTCTATTCTAAAGTCTAGTTGAGCTGTTGTTCCAACTAAGTTTAAGGCCTCCTTGGGATCACTTACACCAGGCAATTCAATAATCAATCTATAATCTGATCCAGCTCTTGATGTCTGAATTACTGGCTCACTAACACCATATAAATCAACTCTTCTCCTAATAATCTCTTGAGCTGAAATCAAGGCATCTTCTCTATCGGCCTCATCTATCTCAGTCATATCTGCTTGTAAAACAACTTGCATTCCACCTTGAAGATCAAGACCTTGCTTTAGCGGTAAATCTGAATCAAGTCTTTTACCAAAAAAGTTTAAGGAAACCTTTGGAATGTCTATTACTTTATAAGCTTTCCAGGAAAAAACAGAAAAATTAATATTCAGCTCAGATGGCAAAGCTATATAAAGAGAGAATAAACTCAAAAAGATGATAAACAGTAGCCTTCTGTTTAGATTTTTCATTTATCTACAATCCTTGAATTTGGCGATGAGCAAAATCATCTTCATTGCCTACTACCATTACTCTTGTACTGTAAAGAATATTCATCACGAATGGATCTCTACGAGTTTTTCTAAAATCAAATTCTTGTCCATCAAAAACAGCATAGTTTACTTCACGGCCCAATCTCTTTTCCTCTTCTTTCATTAAGGCCTGAAGTTCTGGTAAAACTACGTCACCGATAATTAAAACCTCAACTTCATCTTGAGTTGGCTTTAAACCTCTAGTGTATTTTCCAGAAAACATTACAAAATCTAGTTTACCTAGTTTGCGGCGCAAGCGTCTAATCTTTTTGCCAAGACCAGTGCTCTTAACAATCATTTGATGAATTTCTTGAAAATAAAGATGTTTTTTGTTTAAAAAATAGTAAAGGCGATTCCCTCGTTGCTCACTTTTTAAGATTCCTGCACCTAAAAGACGATCTAACTCTCTTCTAACCGCATTTATTTCTTCTTTAATGTTTCTGGTGATTTCACGAACATAGTACATTTCATCGGGATTGGAGAAAAAAAGCTCCAACATACTGACTCTAACTCGAGAAATAATAATATCTTTTAAATCTGCCATGGTGTATCTTTAATGAACTACTTTTGTACTCAAATGAAGTATATATTTTTATTTTTTAATAATCAACTTCACTACCAATGGCTAGAGCGGAAATCCAGGTCAAGCCTCTTCCCATTTCAACACTCTTTCCCTTACTGGTGAGCAGTTCTATCTCTGATGTTCTGGTCTTCTTACTCCATGTGGCCTCGATTACCTCTCCATGCTTAAAGATTAAAGCATCTCCGGTACCGATTGTTCCATAAAGCATGTGTTTCTTTTCGTTAATTGGACCTTTTTCAGTCATGAATAAAACCACAACGTTTGTGGCCATAACCTGTTCATCATTATTAAGATCCATGTGTTTTGAACCACCCATGACACGAGCAAATGCATCTTTTTCAGAATTATATTGCCACTCTATGGAGTAATCTCCGTATCCACTCCAGAAATCATAACTAACATTGGTAATACTACCTTTTTCTGGTGTTTCTTTTTCAAAACTCCAACCATTAAAATCTTCCTTCCAATCAGAGCCTTCTAAGACTTTTCTTCCGATTTTTCTATCAGGAGACATATTTGTCCATTCTCTCTCCTCAGAAACTTCCCAAAGTTTTTCTGTGGTAGTTACCATAGTATGTTCTGTAGCTATATCCTTGCCTGGAACACGATTGTAGTCACGAATAAAAGTAGGATAACCTATTGAAAATTGATTTAGATCATTCTCTAAGCTCCAACCATAATTGGAAATTTGACCTAAGGCATCAGTTGGTCCTGGAACATTTGCTCCTCCAACATGCACATACATTGGCAAGTTAAATCCAGAGGCCCAGTCTAAGAAATATGTTCTAGCTGATCTAATAGGAGCTAGGGTTAAGTCTTGAATCTGTGCACCACAATAATACATGGCACCAAATCTAGTAACTCCACCCTCTGCAACAGCTTCAAAAACGACATCTGCTCTAGACAATCCAGACTGAGGTCTAGCCTCAGGATGATTTTCAATCATCACAAATAGTGGCCTACGAGCTTCCCAAGCGTCTTTTTCAACTTGAGAATATAGTTTTCCATTTAATGGACATTCTTGATCACGAGGTGCATCTGGCTCTATATCCAAAAGAGCACTCAAAAGAGTATCTCCCCCTTGAACACCATTTGACCCCTCTCCTCCTGGAACAATTACTTTTGTTTTTTCAAAATATGAAAAAGCACTAAATGTGCCAACTGAAGAAAATGCGTATAAAATTAGAGCTAAGACTAGATGCTTTTTTTGCATGTTAATAAAAATTCCTTTCCTAAGATGTTTTAGTATAAACAAAAATCATCAATAAAACAGCTATAATTATCAAAGTATATAGACTTGTTTTTTTTAGGTCATTAATAATAAAGTTTTTTTCTTGATCAAAAAAGACTTTTTTTGTTTTTGATTTAACAGGGGTCTCTATGATCCTTCTTTTAATAGATTTCTTTTGAGCTTTAGTTCTTTTTTTTGCCATATATAAAATTCTATTGAAATATTCTCCAAATGTCTCTTATAGATATCATTATAATCAAACCAAGTAAAATCATAAAGCCGCCAAAATTTGCAGATCCTTCAAATTGCTGAACTCTCTTCTTGCCGATAAATCTTTCCAAGAAAATAAAAAGCATTCTTCCTCCATCCAAAGCTGGAATAGGTAAAATGTTCATGATTCCAAGATTTAAAGATAACATCCCAGAAAATCCTAAGACAGATAAAAATCCTTGATCCAATAAATTGTTGCTGCTAGCTTGGTGCACAATGCCAACTGGTCCTGCCAATCCATCTGGAACTCCAGCCCCAGTAAGTATTTCTTTAAAAAGAGTGAATAAAGACATAACTATCAAAATAGCTACGCTGATAGCCTCTTTAAATCCATACCACATTCCCAAAAAAGGCTGTATAAACCAAGCTCTTTTCTCAAAATAAAAATCACCGAACACAACACCCATGGCACCCTGACCTTCCGTAACCTCAGCTTCTGTTCTGATATAAATCTCTTTTTCTACAAAATTGTCCTGACAAACATCTTGATCACAGGGTCCTTGAAGTTTAATAGTGACCTCTTCACCCCTATTTATCTTGGTGAAATCAATAACATCTTGTATTTTTGGAGTATCAATGGCATCACCAAAAAGCTTAAAACCAACTATTTCATAATCAGCTTCTACTCCAACCTCAGCTGCTGGTGATCCAGGAGCTATCTCTGCTATTCTTGCTCTTCCATCTAAATCTCTAGGAATCCCCATTACACTAAAAACAATGGAAAAAACCAATAATGCATAAATTATGTTTGCCAATGGGCCTGCAAAAATAATAGCCAATCTTGCCTTAGCTGACTTATTATAAAAAGCACCTTTACTACTACTATCTTTTTTATCAGCTGGATCAAATTCTTCGCCGTCCAATCTAACAAATCCACCAAGCGGAATTAAATTAAGAGTAAAATCAGTTTTTTTCCAACGAAATAATTTAGCTATTTTTGGTGGATAACCAAAACCAAACTCGTGAACTTTAACACCATTTTTCTTAGCAAGCCAAAAATGACCTAACTCATGAATAATAACCAAAAAAGATAAAATTAAAATGAAAATAAGAGTAGTCATAAAAAAAACTTATATAGAAAGCAGCTCTTGCTCTTTATCCTTAGCTAATTTGTCGATTTTTCCAATGTATTCTTTACTGACTTCTTCAAGATCTTTTAAAGAAAGCTTAACATCATCTTCACTGATTCCTGCTTCACCCTCTTGATCTTCCATCATTTGTTTTACATCAGATCTAACTGAACGAATCATCACTCTTCCACTCTCGACTTTTTGGTGAAGAATTTTAACCATTTCTTGACGTCTTTCCTGAGTAAGAGGTGGAACTGGAACTTTAACTGTATCACCATCAACTATCGGATTTAAATTAAGATTAGCAGCTATCACTCCTTTTTCAATAGCTCCGACAAGGCCCTTGTCCCAAGGAGCAATAACTATCAAAGTTGGATCTGGAGTACTTACTGAGCCCACTTCATTTAGCTTCATTGCTGAACCATAAGCTTCGACCATAACATCATCCAACATTTGAACGGATGCTCTACCGGTTCTCAGAGTGGCAACTTCTTTTTCTGTGTAGTTAATTGCTTTTATAAATTGATCTAAATAATCATTTCTTTGTATCATATTCTTTAATTCTACCTCAAAAAGATCAAGTTTGGAGGGTGGGTTAATAAATTACTGTTATACTAGTCAGCAATCATGATAAAAAAATACTTTTCTCTTTTATTGGCTGGATTTATTCAGCCGAATAGTTATAAAAAATGGGTAATTTTACCTAAAAAACATGTTGTTAGGTTTTTTATTACCAGTATGCTTTTGATTGGTCTTGCACAAGGAACTCTGTTTTCGATAATCGAGATTCCAAAAATAGCTGATTCATATCTAAACCTTCAAGAACAAATCATTAATCAATATCCTGAAGACTTAGTTCTTTCTTGGAAAGAAGAAAAGTTGTCTTTATTGCCTACAGAAAAATATCAGGAAGTTAATCTAAACTTAAAAGATGTTGATGGAATAAATATAGAAAATAATGGCTTTATTTTATACAAAAATAATGAAACATCAGAAGATGAAATAAAAAATACTCTAAAAGATAGAGACAACTTTGCTTTTATTACCAACCAGAAAATATTCTTACTAAATGAGGAAGAGGAGCTTTTTTCTCAATCAATAAAAGAAATCTTTGATACCGCTGAGTTTGAAGTTAAAAAAGAAGACCTGCCAATTCTCCAAGAACAAATCTCTAGTCAAATAGATATTTGGGTACCTAGAATACAAGTAGCTATTCCATTCATTGCTGCATTAATGAGTGTTTTACTTGGATTCTCGGTAAGTTTCCTTTTTGCTACTTTTATGTGGTTGCTCTTAAAAATATCCCCACTAACTATTAAAAAATGGAGACAAGCTTGGCAACTAACCCTAGCTGTTTTAGTAACGGTTAGTTTAATAGAATTAATTATTCAAATAATTTATCCACAAAATCTAACACCTATTAGAGAATTGGCTTTTTGGCTAATTTCTGGATATGTACTTCTAAGTTGGAAATTCCCTCAATTTAAAGTGAAAAAGATTTAAGCTATCTAGCTTCGTCTATCCTAAGCTCAGCATTAATTGGAGGAAAAGGATATTTCTCAGTTGTTGGGTTTGCATCATCTAGTTTTTCTTCTGCCACTCCCAGCTTCTTTTCTATCGGACTCAACTCTTGAGTCATGGTTGGAGTAGGAACTACTTCCGGCTCATCGATGATTTGCTCTTTTGGTCTATTAATAATAGCTAATATTAAAATCACTAATACAAAAACCACTCCACCAATAATTAAATACATATATTTAGGCAAAGGCTTTTTCTTAGCAACAACCACTTCCTCTAATACTGCTTCTGGTGGTTTTTCCAGAATAGGCTCATCCACAGAGAACTGGGTTTGATTTTGATTGTAATTTTCTTCTATCATAGCTCTCTCAATAATTCTCTTAAGAAAGAAGTTGTCTTATTTAATCCAGAGTAAATCGGATCCAAATTCTTTACCTTGTTACTGGAAAAACTCGAAGCCTTGTCCTTCTTAATATTATTTCCTAAGTCTATCCAGGTTTTTTCTAAAACAGCTTGAACTTCTGTGATCATTCTGTCTGTTTCTTTAGAAGATCTAGTTCTGTCAGAACTACTAGACTGTGCCTCTATGTCAAAAATGTCTTTTCTAACCAAAACTAATCGATCATAAACGTCTTGCAAATCTCCTAGGCTTAAAATCATAGCTGCTTGATCAGAAGCCTCTTCAAAGTCATCTGATTTTTCTGTAAACTCATCTGCCAAGGAATTAAATTGAGATCTATCTTGCATTTTTTCAACTCTTTGTTTGTGATCTACTAACCAACGACCCTCTACCTCTATTCTTTTAACGACTAGCTCTTTTAAAGAAAGCTCTATTCCTTCAGAAGCGATTATTCTGCTTCTCTGCAATTCAAGATATGTAATTAAAACCTGATCTCTAAGAGCAAAAACTTTTCTAGCGGCCTCGCTTACCTTGTTAATAGAGGCAAGGGTTTGTAGTTTGTGATATTGATCTTTAGCAATACCAAATTCCTTATCTGCATCCCTGTATTCAGTTAACTGACCACGATATGTTGTTTGAAGCTCTTCTATTTCTCCTTCTAGCCTTTCTCTTGCAACAACCTCCTCATTTCTAACTGGCTCTGGAACTTGTTGTGCCATAACACTGGATAGTGATCCAGCAATTAAAAAGGGAAGTCCAAGTAGGGATAGAAATATTAAAAGTTTTTTCTTCATAGAGTTACCAAGAATAATAGCACTCCTGCTAATAAGGATGTAGCTAGATATTCCATAAATACTTGCTGAGTAAGTCTTCTAGACTTTACATGAGTCATTAATCCCCAAACAAAATAAAAAATAGAGAAAGAAACAATCAGTATCTGTTGATAGGCCCTATTTGGCCAAACAGCAAAGAATCCAAATACAAATGAAATGAGAGCTACTAATAAAAACCCATAAGCCAGCTTGTGTTTTAAAATCTCTGATTTCATTTTAATTAACCATTCCTCCTTTAAAGAAAATCAACATAAAAGCTACTGCACCAAATACCATTAGATGTCCAATATTTTTATTAACTACATGAGCAGCTTTTTTGCTGCCAACAACAAAGGTGTCATAAACTAAAGTCATTACCACTAGAACAATTACCGCTAAGAAGAATGCCTTGGTTAGTTGTAATGGTGTCATAAGAACAGATTCTCTAAAAGTCATTGGAGAAACCATATCTTCAATAACAGGAATACTTTCCTCCATAATAACTTCCTCATCTCCTAAAACTTCCTCTACAGCAACTTTTTCTGTGGTTTTTGGAGCTACAGCAACTTGGGTTTTTACACCTGGAGTACCAAACATTTGAACAACTAGTGTTGTCTCAAAACCATTGAGTTTTCCGTCTATAACAGCGATGCCTATTTCCTGAAACTTAGAGTTCATTAAATTTGCCTTATGAGTTGGGGAAGCCATCCAGGCTGAGACCATGTCCGAAGTATTCATAAAGTCACGAGCAAGATTTTCTCCCGCCACCTTATATTTATATCCAGATGCTTCAATAAAAGACCAAGGCTCAGTGCCGTCAGGAGCAGTATGAGACCAATATTGATCTGCAAACATATCTTGACCTTTAGCGAGGGCTGCTTGAGAAAGCTCATCGCTTAGTGTTAATCCACCAAGGCCGGATGAAGCTCTAACTTCATTTGTTTGTAAAATAACATCTTCAGGGGTAATGTTTGAAGCATATCCTAAAATGGTTTGTCCAATTCCTGGGAAAAACTTAATTGTTTTTAACAAAGTGAAAGAAGCTAGAACAATTAGAATAAAATAAAAAATTGCCTCTGTATGAAGTATTCTTGGTTTATGGTTATTTTTAGATGAAGGATGAAAAAGATTAGAAATAGTTTTCATGAATCCACCTTTAATTATTTTTATCTTTTTTCTTCGTGACATTTACCGTTCCATTATGCAACAAAAAGCTCTTTAACTACAAGAGAGAAAGAGCTTTTGCTTAAAAAACTGGTATTAAACCTGGTCTAGATGAAAAATTAGGTCTAAATCGAATGCATCTCCCATGGCTTCATTGCCACAAGAATCTGTTCGTAGCTGAAGATTCATTCTTGCTCCAGCATCAACTAAGGCATCTATTTGAGAACCAGCCACAGAATCTATGGATCCAAGGCTGGAAACAGATGAGAATGGTATTGCCAGAACCTCTGTGCCAGCATCATCATCAAACATTATCTGGATTTCTGCACAATCGTCTAAATCCCCCTCTCCAAGAATATCTGTCTCTCCTTCTGGGTTATCTAGTTCTAAGCTATTTGAAGAGCTTATTTCCATCCAGAAGTTACCACCAATTCCTCCATCCTTTGCTACTTCTGTCCAGAGTTGATGAATTTCCCCAGGAACAACATTATTAAATGTGAAAGCTAAGGTACTTGGATCTTGATCTCCTACTCTCAGATTAATCGACCCTCCTTTAACAGTGTTTCCCGAGCTTGTCTCGGTATCCTGTAGTAAGGCTCTAGTGATCGTCGTAGTGCTTATTCCTAAAGCTATGGCTAATACTGTGGCGAAAAAAAGTTTTTTTATGTTTATCATTTTTTCCTTTCTACTTTTAATTTAATCAACCAATCTGACAGTGCGATGAAAATAAAAAAGCTAAAAATAAAGACGATTGTTCCAATCATTAATGGAAAATATTCTGGTATAAAGTTTTTCCAATCACTCTCGGTTTTTTTATCACTATCTCCTAAAACCTCTCCCTTTATTTCTGGTTTTTTATTAAAGTTGTAAATTTTTGGGGGTGATGGGTATCTAGAAACCACTTCTTTTTTAACAATCTTTTTTGGAGGGCTAGTTGAAACTTTTAGTGTTGATGTTGGCTCAAGATTATTTTTTTTAGAAAAATTAATGTTTTTTATTTTTACCAAAGTATTATTTTCAAGATCTCCATTTTCTCCAGCATATATATGCACTAAATGTTTTTTATCTGTTTTGGGAAACAAGAAATATTTTTCTTGCCAACTTCCACATAAGTTAAAATTATTCTCCTTAAAAAGGAGCTCATCATCTAGGAAAATAACTAAAAATGGATCATCAAATCCCATGTCTGTTTCGCTTGTCTCACATAAAAAAGAAAGGCTAAATAAAACTTCTGATGTAGGAATAAGCTCTATTTTTAATTCATTGTTTACTAAAAAGCTGTTTAAAGTATTAAAAACATGTTCATCTCGATTTTTTTCAATACTGCCAGTAGATGAAATATTAAAAGAAACATCTTTAGAATAATCTGTAATTAAAATTTCACCAACCTTGTATTTATCTTCTATTACAGGAAATTCCCACATGCCATCTAATTCAGAACTAAAAGTATTTGTCTGAGGAGTAAATACTTGAGCAAAAACAATTGTAGGAGAGAATATAAAAAATATACAAAAAATCAAAAAAAATCTCATGAATTAATAATTACTTATGAAAATGACAGCAATTGTCTCTTGTAGAAAAAAATCGTATAATACCAGCTCTACCACTGGCCCCATCGTCTAGTGGTTAGGACGCTAGGTTCTCATCCTGGTAACCGGGGTTCGATTCCCCGTGGGGTCACATTTTACCTATATATCAATGTAAACATCTATTTATAAGTAGATGAAAACCACTCCATATTTAGTTTCATTTATTTTCTCAAATATACAAAAATAACTTCTTGGTCTTTTCTTAATCTAGGTATCAAATATTTTTCAACTACATTGTATCTTTTAAAGTCATCAAGCTCCCATCCCGACAAATGCTCTTGGTTGGGATTATCCTGAGGTCCTTGTTTCAAAAACCCATTTGGTGTAGCTACTATTATGTCTTTAGAGTGTTTAAACAACTCATCTAATAATCTATACCCATCTTCTTTGGTAAAATGCTCTAAAACATCACTTAATATCGAGACATCATACTCTCCCAACTTTGGTAATACATTAAAAATGTCATCTATGAATATATTGTTGTAAATCTGTTTTTGAACTTCGGAAAGATAGCCATCATAAATATCAACCCCATCTATTTTCAATAACCAATCTTCTGGCTTATGTCTCCCTATTTTTTTTGATTCAAAGTACTCTCTAAATAAATATCCAATCTTTCCAAAACCAAAGCCAACATCATTTAGTTTTTGTTTTTTTATAAAAAATAATAAGTTAAACTTTATCCATCATTTGTATCTCATAATATATAAATATATAACAAAATAATATATAATAAACTCATGGGGATCTATAATAAAAGCATTATTGATTCACTAATCCATTTAAAATAAGAAGGTTTGTCATGTCTGATGGAGCATGCTTGTTTTGGGCAATAGTAATAATAGTAGCGTTAGTGATACTAACAATACTATTTGAAGGAAACTTTTTTGTCGCAGTTTTAGCACTGCTGTTAATAGGTTCATTCCTAGCAGCCTGGATGGGCTGGATATAATAAAAAGTCTTTCTTCAGCTAAATAAACCCAAAAAACCAAAGACCGCTGAGTGAAATCGGCGGTCTTTCACCTTTACTAACTCTCGTAGTTCAAATCCCCTTATTGAATAATTAAGCCAAGTTATTTTATATTTGATTAATAAATCACTCTTTTAGCAATTAGATTTCTTTTTCTAAACTAATATCAATTTTTTTATAACCACAATTTTCATAAAACTTTATGGCGCCAGCATTACCTGAATATGAACAAACATAGGCCTTTTTAAATCCATTTTCTCTACCCCACTCCATTGATCTATCCATAAGTTTTTTACCAACTCCTTGTGATCTGTATTCTGGAATAACTCCCATATTATCAACTTCAAAGTATTTTGATTTTCGATATTCTATTGGTTTTGGGCTTGCTGCCAGATAACCCACAAGTTCTCCTAAGTCATTCTCTGCAACTAAACATAGACTTTTGGGATCATTTACTAAATCTTTAAAGTATTTTTCTCCTTGCTTGGAATGAGCCCAGTTTTTTATAAGATCCGAGTCATACTTTGCATTATCAATAAAAACCTCATTGTTGAGATCTTGAAGATTGGACCATTCATCTTTTTTCGCTTTTCTTATTTTCATATAGATATTTTAACATTTACATAATTTGATTACTGATGGAAATATATTAAGTGTAGTTCTTCTACATCTGTTATAATAACTCCAACATCAAGAGTGGTAATGAAATATCATTATCCGGCAACCGAGCCTTTTATAAAGGACACGGTGCCAAATTCACTTAAGAGGAATGATGTGGTCCAAACTAGGACAAAAAAAATAAAAAGAAACCCCTCTTAAGTTGAGAGGTTTTTTTATGTCAAAAATCACAATCTTCACTTCAGAATCTGTTTGTGCAGGTCATCCAGATAAAATCTGTGACCAAATTTCCGACGCAATTCTAGATGAAGTTTTAAAAATAGATCCAAAAGGAAAAGTAGCCATAGAAACACTGGTTAGTAAAAACCAAATAGTCATAGCGGGAGAAGTAAGCTACAACGGCAAAAAAATTAATTTTGAAAAAACTGCTAGAGATGAAATAAAAAGACTTGGGTACACAAACAAACTTTTTAAGTTTACTCATGAATCCCCGATTACTTTAAATATCCATGAGCAATCAAAAGATATAGCTGTCGGAGTTGAAGATTTTGGAGCAGGAGACCAAGGAATGATGTTTGGATTTGCCTGTGATGAAACTGAAAACTTTATGCCTCTTCCAATAGAACTTTCTCATCAATTGGCCATGAGACTGGATGAAGTAAGAGAAAAAAATATTTTACCTTTCCTTAGACCAGATGGAAAAACTCAAGTAAGCATTAACTATGTTGATGATATCCCTCACTCAATAAATAATTTAGCAATTGCCGTTCCCCATGATGAAGAAGTGAGTTTAAAAAAAGTAAGATCAGATGTTTTCTCTAAAGTTGTTAAGCCAGTTTTGAAAAAATATAAACTAAAAATAAAACAAAAAGATTTTGTTATTAATGGAACTGGTGTTTGGCACATAGGAGGGCCAGCTTCTGACACGGGAGTAACCGGTAGAAAAATCGTAGTCGATACCTATGGAGGCTATGCCAGAGTCGGTGGCGGAGCTTTTTCCGGAAAAGATGCTAGTAAGGTTGATAGATCTGGAGCCTATGCTGCTAGATACATAGCAAAAAACATTGTGGCTCATAAACTTGCCAAAAAAGCAGAAGTAAGACTCTCATACTTTATTGGATCCAAAAAACCAATCATGCAAGAAATAGAAACCTTTGGAACCAATCTTGTTTCAAATAAAAAAATAAAAGATTTTGCTAATAAAATATTAGATACTTCAGTAGCAGGAATAATTAATAAACTAGATTTACAAAAACCTCAATTTAAGAAAACTGCTTCTTACGGACATTTTGGTAGAAATGAGCTTAGCTGGGAAAAAATAGCTTAAATAATCTTTAACTTTTTACCCACTTTAATTGCAGATTGAATAAAAATATCTATATCTTCTTTTGTATGAGAAGCAGATAGCTGAACTCTAATCTCATCTTTTCCTTTTGGAACAACTGGGTAGTTAATGTTTGTAACCAAAAACCCAGCTTTATACATCTCCCCAGTAAATGCCTTAGTCTTCTCAGTCTCCCCTATAAGAATAGGTTGAATGGGGTGGATAGAATCTGCGGCAAATGAAAATCCAGCAGCTTTTAATCCATCTTTTAACTGCTCAATGTTTTTCTCCAACTTCTTAACTAATTTTTCTCCCTCTTTAGAACTAGCTATCTTAACTGCAGCTAAAGCTGCGCCAGCAGTTCCAGGAGATATAGAATTTGAATAGATGTATGTTGCTGCAGACTCTCTTAAGTAGTCAATAATTTTTTGATTTGCTACAACATATCCACCATCAACGCCAAAGCCTTTTCCTAGTGTGCCAACAAGTACATCACCTTGCGCTCCTGATATTTCTTCAGTACCCCTTCCTGTTTTTCCAAAAGCACCAATGCCATGACAGTCATCAACAATCGATAACACTCCCTGATCATATTTTTTATCAAACTCAGTAATTACCTTATTCAACATCTTTAAATCTTGATACTCACCCAACATGCTAAATACACCATCAGTAATAACAACAGCACGATCAAATTTACCAATATTTTCAGATAAAACAGTTCTTAAGGAATCAGCATCTAAATGTTTGAAGATTTTCTTTTGATCTTTAGGTAAATTTGCCAACCTAATACCATCAATAATACTTCTGTGATTTAACTCATCTGAGATAACTAGGGTTTTGCTACTCACCAGTGAGTCTCTGCTCTGCCCTTTTATCAAGCTAAAAATAACAGCAAGGTTGGTGGCAAAAGCAGAAGAAAAAACCATTGCATCCTCACGACCATGGAACTTAGCCAAAGCCTTTTCCAGATCCCTGTGAACCTTTAGAGAACCTGAAATAAAACGAACAGCACCAGGGCCAGCTCCATATCTTTCAGAAGCACTATGTTCTGCTTTTTTAACCTTATCAAAATGTCTAAGACCCAAGTAGTCATTGGAGTTAAAAATTCTGTATTCTTTACTTCCAATAATTGCCTTTGGAGAAGGATCGCTGGTAAACCCTTCAATGAGATGCTCTTTTCTCTTTGTGACTTGGGCATCATCTATTCTAGAAACCTCAGCTACTAATGAATTTAAAAATGCTTTTTTTGACATATACAAACAATCATACACCACACTTTTCATCCTAAATATTATTGATTATTTTTAAAAACCTCATATTTGTTTTTTTATCCCTAATACTAAGTCTAAAGAATCTATTACCAATTCCTTTAAAGTTTTTTCCCATCACCAGCGAGACACTTTCCTGCTCCATTTTATTTAAAAAAGTTTTTACCTTAATTCTTGTTGGTATTTTTACAAATAAATTATTAGCTTCTGAGGGAAAAACCTTAAATCCTAGTTTCTCTAACTCAGTCCTCAAAAATTCTCTTTGTTCATCCACAAACTCTTTTGTTTCTTTTATAAACTGCTTATCTTTTAAAGCCTCTATTACTAACTGCTCACTAATTCCACTAGTGGCAAAAGGCTGAGACTTCTCCTCCAATCTTTTGATAACATTCTTACAGGAAACAGCAAAACCAACCCTTAAACTAGCTAGTCCAAAACCTTTTGAAAAAGTTCTAAGCACTATTAAATTCTTTCTTCTTTTCACTTCACTAATCACGCTCTCTCCACCAAACTCAATATTGGCTTCATCAACAATTAAAAATATTGATTTTGGTAAAGAATCTAAAAAGTTAATGATTTCTTTTTTACTAATAATGGAACCTGTTGGATTATTTGGATTACATAAAAAAACTAACTTAGTATTTTTATTAACCGCTTTTCTCATTTCTTCTAAATTAATACCAAAATCTTTTGTCATCTCTATTTCTTTAACTTTCATACCAGCAATAGAAGAGCAAATATTAAACATAGGAAAAGTGAGTGAAGGCATTAGTGCTTGTGCATTTTTTTCCATAAAAACCCTTGGCAAAGCACAAATTGTTGCCTCAGACCCATTTGAGATGAAAAAATTGCCCTGATCTAGATCATTTTCTTTGGCAAAAGCCGTTTTTAAGGACTTCCCATTGGGAACTGGGTAGTCATTAAAGTCAATTTTCATGGTCTTCAAGGCACTAGAAACCCGTGGCGAACAACCCAGTGGATTCTCACTTAAAGATAAGTCTATTTTTCTCTTTTCACCAAAAGCATATAGTTTTTGCATACTTTGTGGTCTATTTTTAGCTTTCATTTTTCCTTTCTAAACGCAAAAAAACCTCCTAAAAAAGAGGTTTGATGAATTTATGCTAAATATATTAATTAATTTATGTCACTAAAAACACACACCTCCTTTTAGGGCGTAATACCAAGCGTGGTGATATGCGTTAACTACTAACATAAGTGAGAGGGATTATAACCTATAACTTTATTGAAGTCTCGATCAATAAAAAAACCTCCCTGCTTTTAAACAGAGAGGTTCAAGTTCTATTTTAATTAGACTTTAATCTAAATCTTCGATGAAGAAAAATCCTGCCAGTCTAGAAAAAAGTGTTACTGCTAAAGATGGCAATACAAACAAGTTGTATATAAATGTGTTTTTAGATTACTCTTGAATTATACGCCCAATGAAGCAAAGCTTGTCGTTGTTTTTTTCGACAATTCAAATCTCCTTTTAGACAATTTTTCTTGATCTGGGCAATGTGCCTAGTCATTGCCTTCCATCTCTTCACTTGTCTCTCATCATCTATTGATCTTCTGCCCATATGGTATCGGCAATACCATTGGAACCATCCTCTTGGATCATTGGGATGAAGCCAACCCTTTTTCTTCCAATCACTGAGCTTTTGACTAGCATCAACACCAAAGAAGTTTAAAGATGTATCTTTTTTATCAGCAGATAATTTAGCTTTTTTAAACCAACTCTTAGGAAATTCTGACTGACAATCAGTGAGATATTTACCGCCAAAAACACCCATCTCCAACATTTGTTTGGGAGTTAAATCTGGCTTAAATTCTTGGTCAAAATTTTTACCCACTGGCTCAAGAAGATAATAAACATAGTTTTGCTGCATCAAATCATTAACAATAACTTTTTTTCTCATTAAAAATGATTGTACACAAAACTTTTTGCTTGTTATACTGGTTTAAATGAAAATTAAAAACCCCAAACTCCTCTTTATTTCTATCATATTGTCCCAACTTGCTGGAATCATTGGCTCAACAGCCACTATGTCAGCTATTCCAACCTGGTATGTGACTCTAAATAAACCATTTTTTAATCCACCAAACTGGATATTCGGACCAGTCTGGGTAACCCTGTACACCATGATGGGAATTGCTCTCTATTTAGTATGGGTAAAAAAACAAACCAAAGAGACAAAACTTGCTAAAAACTTTTTTCTTATCCACTTGGCAGTGAATGCCCTTTGGTCTTTGGTCTTCTTTGGCTGGAAGAAATTAGATCTCGCCTTTATTGTCATCGTTGCTTTGTGGTGGATGATTATTTATCTAATCAAAATGTTTAAAAAGATAAACAAGAAAACAAGTTGGCTATTGGTTCCATACCTATTATGGGTAACATTTGCATCAGTACTAAATTATGCAATTTGGCAGCTAAACTAAAACATGCTAGAAAACATCTTTGTTTCTACTCTCTTACTAAGTTTTTTTGTTCAAATAATATTCTTTATTTATGCTGCCATCTTTAAAACAGACAAAGTCACTGACCTCTCATATGGTCTTACCTTTATTATCCTCGCTGTTTTCTCATTAATTAGAAGTGGTTACTATCACCCATATCAAACATTAATAGTAATCATGATTAGTCTTTGGGGAGTTAGGCTTTCTGGCTATCTATTTATTAGAATCTTAAAAACCAAAAGAGATAAAAGGTTTGATGGTATTAGAGAGGATTTCTGGAAATTTGCTAAATTCTGGTTTCTCCAAGCAATGTCGGTCTGGATAATTAGTTTACCCAGCAGCTATATTTTAAGCTTAGAAAATAACTCAAAATTTAATGTCTTTATGATTCTAGGTATGATTGTTTGGCTCACTGGACTAACCATTGAAACAATAGCTGACTCACAAAAATTTAAATTTAAAAATGATCCCAAAAACAAAGGCTCGTGGATCGATACTGGAATTTGGAAATATTCAAGACACCCAAACTACTTTGGAGAAATCTCCTGTTGGTGGGGAATTTTCATCTACTCACTATCTTTTCAAAACGGATTATCTTGGTTGACCATTATCGGACCAGTTTTTATTACCCTCTTAATTATGTTTGTTAGTGGTATTCCTACTTTGGAGAAAAAATATAAAGAGAGATATAAAGATAATACTGATTATCAAAAATACAAAAACGAGACAAATTTACTTGTCCCTTGGTTTAAAAAATAACTACTCATATGGATACAATAGAGCCCACTAGAAATAAGTGGGAATACACCGATCACAATGCTGCACAATTGAGTATTAGAAAACCTCAGCAAAAAGAGATGCTATGGGGCGGTAGAAAACTCATTGGCAGAGATACACCGATTAATAAGGGAGTTTTTGCAACACTAGGAATAGAAGAAGCTATTGTTGTTGATGATGAAAAAGATCCTCACCTAAATCAAACCTATCAAGAATTAATCAATATTAGAAAAAGAGCACAAGAAAGAGGGTATCGTTTTAAAGATGGCTTATTAGTAGATATATATAATCTTGTATCCAAAAAAATACCATATAATCTTCATAGATCTGAGCAAATAAGAGTAAAAACGATTGATAAAAAAATAATTTTAAGTGCGTTTTTTGGAGGTGGAGTATGTAGACACCAAGCTCTTCTTACTGGATATTTAATTGAAAGACTAGTTCGAGAAGGATACTTGAAAGGAAAAGTTTCTATAGACAGTAATCAAAAACTAAACTCAAAAGAAAGTGGACATGCTTGGGTGAGATACACAAACTCACAGGGAAAAATAATTATAATAGACACAGCTCAAGGATTTTTAGGTTATCTAGAAGAAGCTAGAAAAAATAATAGAGCATGGCCATATGAAAGGCCAGAAGATAGAGGAAAATATAGTCCAGAAAGACATAGGAATATTTCACAAGGAGTATTTAATGGAACAAAAAATCAAAGACCTATTTAAATTTCTCTTTTCTCACCAAAGAAGCTAATTTCACCATCTTCAACCATAATCACTTCTCCATCCTTTAATAGGTAGAGAGGCATGCCTGTTTTATTTTCTTCTCGAAGAGCTTTAATCTCTTCTAATTGATCATTTCTAAAATGAGGATAAATCTCAAAATCAACCAATCCAAGTCCAGGGATAATACTGGCCCCTTTTTCACCTTCTCCTATATACCAATCAGTAACAGAAAGAGACTTGCTGGCAATCATGCTACCAGCACTAGAGCCTATGTATACTTTTTTAGAATCTAAAATTTTAGGTAAAGTTTTTTCCAAACCATGTCTTCTCATCCAATACATTAGATATCCACAAGCACCGCCTGCTACCCAAATGATATCTGCCTTGTTAAGATTCTCTTCTACTTCTTCTGTTGTCTGTTCTTCCAAAACAACTGGGATAACTTTTACACCCAGAGATTTGATTAATATCCAGCTGCTACTCTCTTTTTCCCATACGCCATATTTGCTCTCTCCATTAGCGGCAGTTGGAATATATGCCAAAGTTTTACCCTCAAATCCTCCTACAAACTCCTCCATCTTGGAAAAGTTGGCTGGGTTTTTTGGTTCTGATGCGAGAAATAGTTTCATAATTTATTGGATAGAAGAAGTTATTTGATACACAGGCAAGATAATAGAAACAATTAAATAAAACATCATTACAAACATCATGCCCATAACTTTAAATTGAAATTTTTGATCCCAAAGCTTTCTCATTAAAATCATTTCTCCAGCCTTATACTTGCTTAATTTTTTCTTTAAATCATTTTCTAGATCCTCTGATGAATTGTTGAGAACAATACTCATTAGTATTAACAAGACAGTAGCTATTGGAAAATAGTAGCGACTATAAACAGGGAAAACATATCCCACTTCAGCAGCAATCTCTGTTAATTTTGGAATAATCGTGAACTGAAATATAATCGGAATAATTGCCATAGCTCCCATTACGATATAAGCATTAATTCTTTGAGCTTTTGCTAAATCTTTAGCATCTTCTTTTTTTATATATCCCCAATACATATTCATACTTCCTTTTCTAACTACCAAACACTTTCAACTTCATAATCTCTTCTACCTACAATAAACCTACCACTTGGTGTTCTAAACTCCTCTGTTAGGCTCAGTGTTTTTGAATCATAAAAATCACCTTTAAACTTAATTCTTATGCCTGCTTCTGTACGTAAGTCTCCAACATATAGTTGTCTATTTTTTATCGTAAAGTCTTCTCTTACTGAAGAGTGATCGTGATTAATAGCAAACTCAGTTTCGTTTGCCTGAACAAAAACTCTAGAATAACAAGGCCAATCCCTACCTGTTCTAAAAACCCATTCATTATTTGATCTACCCTCTAAGGTTACTCTATAAATTTTATTAATTGGGTCTGTCATTCTGATATCAAAATTTGTTTTATCAGGATGTTTTTTGTAGTGGTAGAGAGCCATAATAATCGCCCCAGAATGGGGCTGAAGACTAGCGACTTCATAAATTGGTGACATAACAGTTGTTATTCTACCTCGAAATCAATTTAAAATCACTTTGAGTGATACTGCCTCTTACGGTGGATGAGAAAGTTTTCTATAATAAAAATATGGTGAGATTTTTTAAAAAATTAATTAAAAATTTAGAAAAATTCTTCTCCTCATTCCCCCACATCCCACAAAAAACCCTAAAAATATTTTTGCCCATTATTCCTTGGTATCTATTCTTGAAGGGCCTAATTAGCATTATCAATGGCTTAAGATCTCTTTCAGGAAGCTTTCAATTTGGATCATTACCAAGAATATTTAGCAAACTCATGGATATTAATCCTGTCTTTCTTTTCTGGAATGGCATCCTACTTTTATTTATCGGCTTCCTATACATGTCTGCCTTCACAGGCCTTGCTCAAAAGAAAACCCAATATGCTGGCTGGCAAAACTGGTTTCAAGCAGCCGTCCTAATCTCAATCATTCGTTTATCCCAAATAGTTTTTCAACAAACTCAAGTTTTATGGCTAATTTTTGTCACCTTTCTTAGCTGGTATCTTATTTTCGAATTCAAAAAGCTCTATGATTCTCCAAAACCAAAAAAATAATAATTTTAAGGTTTGACAACTACTTCCCTTTGCCGGTATAAATGTATGATAAAGGTATGATAATAAACTTTTGAAGGAATTCTCCCGATATGACCTTAAAAAAAATTAATGCTTCGGCTGTCAAAAATAAACGAGTGCTTCTAAAGGTTGACTACAACATTCCCACTAAAACAAATAAAAACAAAAAAGTAGTAATGGATGACACTAGAATCAAAATCACTATTCCAACTATTGAGTTTTTAATTGAACAAAAAGCAAAAATAATTCTCACTTCTCACTTTGGTCGTCCTGGAGGAAAAGTCGTTGAGGCTCTCAGAATGGATCCTGTTGCAAAACACTTAGAAAAACTACTAGGTAAAAAAGTAACTAAAATAGATGTCCCAGCCGGAAAAGAGGCAGATATTGCTGTAGAAAAAATGGAACCAGGAGACATATTAATGCTGGAAAACAGCAGGTTCAATCCTGGAGAAAAAAAGAGTGACAAAATATTTTCTAAACAGCTAGCTGCTTTAGCCGATGTCTTTGTTAATGATGCTTTCTCTTCAGCACATAGGTCTCACTCTTCTGTCGTTGGTGTTACTAAATACTTGCCTTCATACGCCGGCTTTGCCCTTTATGAAGAAGTAGAGATGTTATCAACTCTAATCAAAAAACCAAAAAGGCCATTTGTGGCTATCGTTGGTGGAGCAAAGATCTCTGACAAGGTAGAGGCTATTCGTAAACTTAGTCAAATTGCTGATGTGGTGTTAGTCGGAGGAGGTGTTGCAAACAACTTCATTAAAGCTGAGGGCATAGATGTTTTCCACTCATATTTGGAAGATGTGCCAGTAGATGATAGTAAAAAGAAAACCTCGTTTGTAGCTGTTGCTGAAGAATTAATGGAAGATACCAAGCAAGAAAAAATGATGCTTAATGGCTATATTCCCCTACCAAAAATCATCTATCCATCAGATGTAATTGCTGCTGATGACATGGACAATCCAAAAGTTAAAAAAGTTATTGATTTAACCAATGGTGATGTGGATGAAAGAAAGAAAAGCTGGATGTATTTAGACATTGGACCAAAAACTCAACGTCTTTTCAGAGACATTATTCTAGAGGCTCAAACAATTTTTTGGAATGGACCAATGGGGGTCTTTGAACAAAAAGATTTTGAAGAAGGAACCAAAGCAGTTGCTACTGCCGTTGCAAAAAGTAGTGCTGAAACAATCCTGGGAGGTGGAGACACGATTAGTGCTATTCATCACTTAGGACTTGAAAATAGATATGACTATTTATCAGCAGCAGGAGGAGCATCGCTTGAATTCCTGGGTAAAAAATCATTACCAGGACTTGAGCCACTAATGGAAAAATGAGAACAAAAACTAGATTAACCATTACTCTATCAGAATCAATTCTCGATGCGGTTGATTCCAGTATTAATGGTATTACCGTTAGAAATAGATCCCATGCTATCGAGACTTTCATAAAAAAATCTCTCTCTCCATCAATTAAAACTGCTGTCATCTTGGCTGGAGGAAACAAAGAGCGTGATCAAAATCCTTGCTTAACCAAAATAGGTAAAGGCTATCTACTTACCCATATTCTAGATAACTTAAAAAATAATCATATTAACCGCGTTATTGTTTGTCTTCACAAAACGGATACTGAAGTAATGAGAATCTTTGGTAAAGGAGAAAACTACGGAATAAATATTGAATATCTGGTTGAAGAACAACCACTTGGAACAGGTGGGGCTGTTAAAAAAGCCAAAGATTTAGTTAAAAACTCTCCATTTTTAGTAATTCATGGAGATACCTTAACTAATATAGATTTATCCAATCTCTTCTCTTTTCACTTTACAGAAAAATCTTTAGCAACTATCGCCGTTAAACCAAGACTTGGTGAACCTAAATATGGTCAAGTCTTTATTGAAGGAAATAAGATTATAAAATTCTTAGAAACTAGTGAGAACTCCGGTATTAGTATTATTAACACAGGCATATATATTTTTGACCCAAAGATTTTTGAGATCTTCCCCCAAAAAGAAGTCTTCACCCTAGAAAAAGATGTTTTTCCAAAACTAGCCAAACAAAAACAATTAACTGCCTCTATTTTCCAAGGGATGTGGTTCGACATCACCGACAAAGACAGTCTTAAAAAAGCTAGAGATAAATGGCAAGAAATACAAACTAACTAAAGGAGTTCTTAATATGGAACAAACATTAGCCCTAGATCTATCCCATGCCACTGAAGTGGGTGCCATAGAAGCAGCCAGAGCTGCTGGATATGGAGACAAAGAAGGAGCAGATGATGCTGCTGTTGAAGCCATTAGAAATCATTTAAATGGTGTTGATTTTTCTGGAAGAGTTGTCATTGGAGAGGGAGAGAGAGATGAGGCCCCAATGCTATACATCGGAGAACTTTTAGGAACCGGAAAGGGCAAGGAAGTTGATATTGCCGTTGATCCTCTTGAAAACACGAATGCCACAGCAACCCTATCTCCCAGAGCTATCTCTGTACTCGCAGCTAGTGAAAAAGGTGGCCTCTTTCATGCTCCAGATATGTATATGGAAAAACTAATTGTTCCACCAGAAGCTGCTGGAAAAGTAAGCCTGGATGATGCCCCTAAGAAAACACTTAAAACTCTAGCTAAGGTTTTGAATAGAGACATTGATGACCTAACCATCACTATTTTAGATAGAGACAGACATGAAGAACTAATCGCTCATGTTCGCGAAGCTGGCGCTAGAGTTAAACTTATCCCAGATGGAGATTTGTTGCCTGGTATCGCCACCTGTATGCGAGGAATTGGTGTTCACGCAGTGATGGGTATTGGAGCAGCTCCAGAGGGAGTAATGACCGCCGCAGCTCTTCGATGTATTAAAGGAGAAATGCAAGCTCGCTTCTGGCCAAAGAACAAAGAAGAAGAAGCTAGACTTAAAAAAATGGGTGGTAAGCTTAACAAAATCTATACCCATGAAGAGCTAGCTAGTGGTAAAAACATTGTTTTTTGTGCAACTGGTGTCACTGATGGCGATATCCTCAAAGGAGTTCGTTTCTTTGGTGATGGGGCCAGAACTCACAGTCTAGTAATGACCAATCAAAACATGAAAATTAGGTTTATCGACACTACACATGTATTTAATAAAGAAACAGTGGAATATCGTATTTAACCGAAAGGAAATTTATGAAAAATAATATTGATGAATTAGTCTACAAAGCAGTCTTTGGTAGTGACCAAGAAAAGCAAGCTGCTCGATTTGAGATTTGGCAAGAAGGTACAAAAGTAGGAATTATCCCAAGCTCGATTAATGACCTATACATGGCTAGAGGTAGTAAAGAATTACCAAATGATTTTACTGTCCCTGCTATGAACTTGAGGGGTATGACTTATGACACTGCTCGCGCAACATTTGCAGCAGCTTTAAGAAACAATGTTAGAGCAATGATTTTTGAGATCGCTCGATCAGAAATGGCATATACAAGCCAAACTCCACAAGAATATGTAACTGTCATCACCGCAGCAGCTCTCAAAGAGGGTTGGTCTGGACCACTATTTGTTCAAGGTGATCACTTTCAAGCTAAGGCAGCTGGACCAGGGAACCCAAAAGATGGTGAAATAGAAACCATTAAAAACTTAATAAAAGAAGCAGTGGCTGCCGGTTTTTATAACATCGATATCGACATGTCTACTCTTGTTGATTTAGACAAACCAACAGAAAAAGAAGAGCAGATTCCAAACTATAAATACTCTCTTGAGCTAACGGAACACGTTCGCTCTCTAGAGCCAGAAGGAATAACTGTTTCTCTAGGAGGTGAGATCGGACACATTGGTGGAAAAAACAGCACTGTTGCTGACTTTAAAGCCTACATGGATGGTTTCAACAAAGGATTGGAAAAAGAGATGGTTGGTATGAGTAAAATCAGCGTTCAAACTGGAACTAGTCACGGGGGTGTTGTTTTAGCTGATGGATCATTAGCTGATATTGATGTTGATTTCTCAATCTTGAAAAACATTACTGAGGCTGGCCAAGGAGAATATTCTTTAGGAGGATCTGTACAACATGGAGCATCTACTCTGCCAGATGAATACTTCAATCAATTTACCCAAAACAAAGCATTGGAGGTTCACTTAGCCACAGGTTTTCAGAATATCATCATGGATCATCCATCTTTTCCAAAAGAATTGTTGTCTGAAATGTATGACCATATAGATAAGAACAATCTTGATGAAAAGAGTGATAAACAAACGGATGAGCAATTCCACTATAAGCTTCGCAAAAAGGCCTGGGGACCACTCAAAAAACAAGCTTGGGATATGCCGGAAGAAAATAGGTTGGAAATCAGAGCTACTTTGGAAAAAAGATTTGAATTCTTCTTTAAAGAGCTAAATGTCGTCAACTCCAAAGAAACAGTTGAAAAATATGTTAAACCAATCGTGGTAGATAAAACCATGGAGGACTTCGCTGTTGGAGAAAAACACAAAGATGTTAAGGGCTTGAGCGACTGATTAGCTTGATAACCATTTCAAGAACTTAGTAAACGCATCTTTGCGGTGACTAAGTTTTTGTTTTACTTCCTCACCTAACTCGCCAAATGTTTGATCATAACCATCAGGAATAAAAAGAGGGTCATAACCAAATCCTTTGTCTCCTTTAATTTTACTGGATATCTCTCCCAAAACTTCTCCTTCAAAGAAATTCACCTTATCTTCTTTGGGATCAAAAACACAAATGGTAGCTACGTATCTAGCCTCTTTATCTTTATTCTCTAGCCTATCTAGTAGTGCCATATTCCTATCTTTATCACTACCAGGAAACCATCTAGCAGAATAGATACCAGGCTCTCGATTCAAAGAAAATACTTCGAGTCCTGAATCCTCTGCAACGGTTGTTAAGCCTGTTTTTTCAGCATAAGCTCTAGCTTTAATCTCTGCATTCTCAGTAAAAGTTTTACCTGTCTCCTCTGGATCAAAACCATCTAGTTCTGGAAAGTCAGCAATGGTTTTCCAATCTATTTCTGGAGCTATCTCCAAAACTTCCTTGATTTTGTGTTTGTTATTGGTAGCTAGAAAAAATGTTTTCATAATATTTTACAAAAAAGGCCCCGTTAGGAGCCTTTTGTTAATTCATTTATAAATGACTATTTGCCACCCAACATACCACCTAAACCACCAGTCATAGACTGAAGTTTCTTAGCAGCAATTTCTTGAGATTTCTTAATAGCCTTATTTAAAACTTCAACAGCTTCATCGCTACTGATTCCTTGAACTGAAAATTGTTTAATTTTCTGATCACCAGAAATAACGACAACGATATCTCCCTCTTCAATGCGAATTTCTTCTGCTGAGAGTTCTTGTTGCATTTTTTTTGCCTGTTGGCGAAGATTGTTTAGATCTCCTAGTGCTTTAAATGGGTTTGCCATAATTAGTGTCCTTTCCAATTAATGGGTTGATTGTACTATAACTCTTCTCTACATCAAAGCTTCTTCTGCCAGTTGAGACAACTGAGGAGAAGGATTGCTAACTTCTACTAGAGTGGCTTTTTTTGGAGCAACTCTCAAAGCAACTTGTAATGGGAGGCTCGTACCAACTAAATCCTTGGCACAATCTCTCAATAAATCCATGTGTTTCTGTAGTTGCAGTTGTTCTTGATGAAACTTGTAATATACAGATACTTCTGGCATACCAGTATCACTAATCGATGGATGACTGGATCTTAAAAGAGCTGCTACCGTGGCATTCTTACTACTAACAATCGTTAAAAACTGATCCCATTGCTCGAGTAGGTTCTTTCCTAATCCTTGAATTTCCTCTGTAAGATGAAGTGGTTCTTCTTCTGGCTCTTCCTCTTTTATCTCCGCTGCAAGAGAAATGTTCTCAACAACCTCTTCTTCTTGAAGGTTTTCCTCAGGAGTTTCCTCCAATTCTACCTTTTCTTCATTTTTTTTTACTTTAGGGATTTTTTTTTTGGCCTGAGGGTTGTTGCCAGATTTTTGTTTAGCTCTTTCTATTAAAGATAATAATCTTATCTCCAATGGTAAGAAAACAATTGGAGAAAAAGCATCTAAGTTGGCCTGTAAAAGCTCATCAATTAAAAAGCGAGCGATCTTTTGATTAAAAAGCGCTTCACCTTCAATAACATTTAGATCTTGTAATAAAGATTTGTGTAAAAGAGAAAACAGTACCTGATAAACATATTTCTCAGCAAATTTTTGTTGTCTTAATTCATTAATCAGACTACTTGCTTGTTCGTCATCTTTTTTAAGCACAGAGTTTAATAAGTCTATTAATAATGGCTCAACGTTTTTACCCAAAGCCTTCTCAACTGACTCTAAAGTAACCTTATCATCATCAATCACGGACTCGAGCAACTTAACGCCATCTCTAAAACTACCATCTGCTCTTTGAACTAAGACCTCAACTGCTTTGTCATCTGCTTTAATTTTTTCTTTTTTCAAAACTGATTTTAAAGCCTCCATCATTTCATCATCAGTGGCTTTTCTAAAAGCTAAGTGATGACTTCTAGAAACAATCGTTTCTGGAATCTTGTGAAACTCAGTGGTAGCCAAGATAAAAACAGCATGGGCTGGTGGCTCTTCCAAGAGTTTTAACAAGGCATTAAAAGCCTCATTAGTTAACATGTGAGCCTCGTCAAGAATATAGACAGTCATCTTTCCCTCTTGAGGAGGAAGCATTGCTCTTTCTTTTAAAAGACGAACATCATCTATTCCACGATGAGAAGCAGCATCCATTTCCTGAACAACGAATGATGAACCGGCATAAACCCTAGTAGCAAAATCAGAGTCAACATCTGGATCTACTAAAACTAAATCTTTTTTACTTTTCTTATTAAAAAACAGCGCATCTACTGCATCAGCATTTTTTGGATCATTTAAAACTGCTCCCAAAATTCTTGAGGCAGAAGTTTTACCTGTTCCTTTTGGACCAGCAAATAAAAATACTTGAGGAAAATTCTTGCTAGACATTAACTTCGAAAGAGATTCCCTAACATTAGTTAGATGAAGTTCGCTTATTAGTCTGGGACGGTGTTTACGATGCCATGCCATAATTTAATCGTGATGATATCCTAATAAATGCATCAAGCCATGTTCTAAATAGAAACATATTTGATCATCTACTCTTTTGCCAAATTTCTTTGACATTCTAACTGCTTCTGGAAAACTAATAACTACATCACCTAAATGAGGTGGAACTTCTTTTGGTAAAGGTATCTCATCTAGCTGTTTTTTATCATGATGAGGAAAAGACAATACATCAGTAGTGCCCTTATGTTTCAATTTTGATTCATTTAAAGTTTTAATTTTTCTATCTCCAACAATAGATATATCTACCTGAGCGTGATCAACTCCATTTTTCTTCAACAAATCCTCCACAGATTTGCGTAATTTCTTTCTAGAAACTGGATAGCGAGAACCGATATAAAAATTAACAGTAATCATAAATATGTATTTAACTATTTATACTAAGAATTGGGAATTTAAGCACCCTCAATTTGTTGTAGAGTCTCCCAATTAAGGTCTATTGGACCCAATGGAATCTTATTCTCTGGATCATCAACAAACCATAAAATGATTTTACCCTTACTCTTAGGGCTCCAGACTTTTCCTTCTCTAATTATTTCTGGAGATCCTCCAAATTGTTTTTTCACCCATTGAGCGGGACCTGCATCCCCAACAACTCCAACCACAGCTACTGACTCAGCTGGATTAATCATAATCATTTTTCTAAACTTATACCAAGGTTTTAAATCCTTATAGTTGCTGTTCCAATCTGGCAAATAAAGCGTCTGAACTGCAAAATAGTATTTTTCTCTTTGAATATCTTGTTCTGTAAGCTGTCCATTATCTGTAAACCAACCAAAAGCACCTCTTCCAGGAGCAATGCCTGCTTCCAAATATGCATCATGTTGTGAAAGATTGTCTCCAGCAAACCTCTGCAAATGTTGTTCCCCACCCATGATTCCAAGACCATGATTGAGTCTGTGCCCATCAAGCTCTGCAGTTATCTCAAATCCCAAGATATCAGACATCTGTTGTTCTAAATAAAGCTCTTCATCTTTGGCTAAATGTCCTGGAGGACGATTGACCATACCAACCATCTTGGCAAAAATCTCATCATGCTCTTCTTTGGAAACCTGAGAAGCCAAGTCATCTTTTTCAGGCTCAATCTCTTTAGCATAAACCTGAGCAATCTGACCTTTTTCATTAGGTTGATTAAGAGCAATTTGGCCAGCTAAAGAAATAGCTGCCAATAACTGTTGAGAGGTTGTTTTTAAGTTTAGCTTTTTAACTTTAGCTAAAAACTCTTCTTTGCTTAAGGGAGCAGCTGAGTTCTTCTTCATAAATATTATTATCCAATTAATTCTATTGCTTTATTCAGTCTAGACAAAACTCTGTCTTTTTCCAAGACCGTCATTGTCTCAAATAGTGGTGGGGTAGCTTTTCTACCAGTGACAGCTAGCCTAGCCATCATGAAAAACTGACCTCTATGCCAATCATTTTTCTCTTGTAGCTCTCTCATTGCTTTTTCTATTTCCTCTGTTTGCCAGTTATCTATTTTTTCGATAACCTCAATAACTTCTTTAAGTTGTTTAACAACCAAATCTTTATCAGCTCTCTTTAAAAGTAGCTTTAATTCTGGCTCTTCATCCTGATAGAAAAATCTAGTCAGCTCATCAATATCTGCTAGTGTTACAAGTCTTTCAAACACTAAGGGTAAAATTTCATCAAATTTTTCTTTAGGAAAATCAGCTGGTAAAAATGGTTGAAGCCTATTTTTTAGATCATCTTGATCTAATTTTCTAATATACATTCCATTCAACCAATCTAATTTCTTAAGATCAAAAGCTACTGATTTTGAACTCATGTCTTTTGGATCAAAAGCCTCTACATACTCATCCAAAGTCATGATTTCTTCCTGATCTTCTTTGGCCCAACCAAGAATCATGAAGAAATTTAACATTGTTTCTGGCAGATACCCTCTATCTAAAAACGACCTTGCAGAAACAGTTCCTTTTCTCTTACTCATTTTTCCCTTACCATCTGGATTCAAGAAAATTGGGATGTGAACAAAAACAGGTTTCTCCCAACCAAAAGCCTCATATAGTAAAACATGCTTTGGAGCAGAACTAATCCATTCTTCTCCGCGCATAATATGTGTAATATTCATCATGTGATCATCAACAACCACGGCCAAATGATAGGTTGGATAACCATCGGACTTAAGTAACACTTGATCATCTACTTCACTGGAATTAATAATAATCTCTCCTCTGAGAAGGTCATTTATTACAACTGGTTTATCATTTGGAACTTTGAGACGAATAACCGATGACTCGCCTGCTTCCTTTTTAGCTTTTGCCTCATCTGCAGAAAGACTTCTACAATGTTTATCATATTTTGGAGCCTGCTTATTTGCTCTTTGTTCTTCTCGAACGGTCTCTAGTCTTTCCTTGGTACAAAAACAGTAATATGCCTGTCCTTTCTCGATTAACTCTTCTGCTTTTTTAGGGTAAATCTCCATTCTCTCTGACTGGATATATGGACCAAACTCACCGCCCTTTCCAGGACCTTCATCCCAATCCAATCCATAATCGTGAATAATCTGCTTTATCTCATCAACTGCACCAGGAATCTCACGAACCTTGTCAGTATCTTCTATTCTCAAAACGAACTGACCATTATTTTTTTTAGCCCAAGCATAGTTTTTTAACAAAGTGGCCATACCACCGACGTGTAACTCTCCAGTGGGGCTAGGGGCCATTCTGGTTCTAACCGTTTTCATATTAATTCCCTTCATTCAAGTATTGAGGATTGATCGCTGGAGAATAACCAACAAATCCATTGTCTCCAGTAAATATATATATTGGTTGTAAATACTCTTGCTCGTTTTCCCAGTCTTCATAATATCCGATAGTAACATCCCTAATCGTTGCCTCTTCTGATTTTCCCTTGTCAGCTACATAGCCGCCGCCAGATTGCAAAACCTGCCAAGCAGATCTAGCTGTTCTGACCGGATAAGTCTCGATTTGAGTGTAATCAATAGGCCTGTGATGATATTCCAGGTCAACAATGCTCTGTTGTCCAGACAAAACTCCAGAGATAATAGCTGTCACTACTCCTTTTTTAGGATCTGGGTTATACATTTCATATTTCTCATCCACAACTGTTCTATCTAAATTAACCTGAATAAAATCTGCATCTGATAAAGAGAATGCTTCATCTAGCTCACCGCCTCCAAGAGATTTTAAAAACACTACTTCGCCTGGACTGGTAGCAATATCATCTGCCAATAGATCAGTTCTGTCTAAGAACGACTTAACTCTTCTCACTGCTTCATACTCCTCTGGAGTTTTGCCCGTACTAACAATTAGCTCTGGTTTTGATAAATAATTAGTTTTGTATAAAAAAGTTTTGTCTTGAATATCAATTTCTAAACTCGCATCCAAAGTACCTGTTTTTGTCCACCTATATGTTCTAGTGTTTAATAATTGTGGTTCAAAAATGAAACCATAAGTAGCCGCGATCTTCTTGATTTCTTGATCAGCTAATAAGCTTGGTGCTATCTGAGGAATTAAAAATACTTTGGCTCTATCGATATCAAATTCTGGTAAACGATTACCCAAACCAGTTTCCAGTCTATAGCTAGTTGGCCTATCATCTTCAAGCTGGATAGGAAATTCTATTGCTGGTAACACACCAAAACCAACGGTAGGGGGAGGAGGTGGCTCAGGATGAGTAGCTTTCCAATATGTAACAAATGCTGTTAACAACATCCTACCAACCATCATAGTTACCAGAGCTATGGTGCCATATTTAACAAATAATCTTCCTGCTCTGGTGGCAGAAGTTAGATTCGCTGTTGGTGGTTTTACGCTTGAAGCCATGTGCCTATTCTACAAACTTTTTACATTAATTTGGAGGGGAAACTCGACTTTCTCCCACTTAAGGTTTTCTTTTATCCAATTAAGAAGTATTTTTGTATCCCCATATCGATCCTCACTACCCATAATAACCAAGATGTATTGATGATCATTAATCTCAGCAATACTAATCAAAACCTCTTTTGCCATAGGAGTTGTACCGGTTTTTCCCGCTATCACTCCTTCTTCTCCACCCAATAGTTCATTGGTTGAAAAAAGAAAATGTCTAATGGTTTTTGATTCATTTTCAACTATGTAGTTTTTAAGACCCATCCATTCGGCAATTGCTGGTTCTTTAAATACTCTCATTGTCAGTACAGCTAAATCATGAGCTGTGCTCACATTATCTGGATGATCATAACCAACTGGATTCTCAAATCGAGTGCTAGTCAAATTAATCTCTTTTGCCTCCTTATTCATTTCTTCAACAAAAGAAAAATAACCACCGGGGAAATGATCAGCTAAGGCATAGGCAGCATCATTTGCAGATCTAACTAAAGAGGCGGCAGCTAAATCCTTAACTCTTACCTTCTCTAGTGGATATAATCCACCACCATCATTCTTAAGAGCAGAAGCTGTCGAAACTGAAACTACTTCATTAAAATCATATTTTTTTAAAGCAGTAAAAACTGTCATTAACTTAGTAGTAGATGCAGGAGGTAATGGTAATTGGGGATTTTTCTCTAAAACAATGGTTTGACTGGTGTTATCAATCACAAAATATGAATTAGCAGAAATATTTTCCATTACTGCAGACGAGCTTGCCTCATAAGTAGGGGTCTCTAGATCAGAAAAAAATGTTACTTCAAAACTTGGCTCTTTATAAAAAACACCCATCTTGTTTAGGAGAAAAAAAACTTCCAAAGAAATAACTATTAAAAGAAATAGTAAATAAAACCAACTAAAAATATATTTTGATTTTTTCTTCACAATGTCCATTGTAAGGATTTTTAGCAAAATGCTCTAGAAGCAGAAGGCTATTTTTTTGATCGCTCTTTAACTTCCAAAGAAAGCTCCTCAAGCTGTTCTTTAGAAACTTCGCTAGGAGCAGTCATTACTGATGTTTTACCAGATGAAGTCATTGGGAAAGCAATCACCTCTTTTAGAGATTCTTCGCCTGCTAAAAGCATAATCAATCTATCCAGTCCCAAAGCAATTCCACCATGAGGAGGAGTGCCTAGCTCAAAAGCCTTGAGCATATGACCAACACCATCTTCTATTTGCTCATCGCTATAGCCCATGATCTCAAATGTAGATTTAAGTAATTCTGGCTTGTGAGCACGAATGCTACCGCCTCCAACTTCATAGCCATTGCAAACCAAATCATATTGAGCAGTCACGATATCACCAATATTTTTCTTAGCTAGATGATCTGATTCATGTTCTGGCAAAGGAGCACTGAAAGGATTATGAGTGAATGTCCAGCCACTCTTGCCATCTCTGACTTCAGCAGCATCGCCTTTATCTACTTTCTTAAAGAATGGAAAACTAACAACCCAAGCAAAAGCCAAAATTCCTTGTTCTTTTTCTTCTTCTGTTCTTAAGTCAAATCTATCTTCACCATATTTGCTCATAGCATCTTGGTAGGTAACTACAGGAAACTCTTCACTTTTTAATTTTCCACCAACCTTCTTAACAGCTTGTTTAACTGTTTTCTCTACCAGATCCATTACTTGCTGTTGATTAACAAAACTCATTTCAAGGTCAAGTTGAGTAAACTCAAAGCCTCTGTCTGCTCTCAAATCTTCATCTCGAATACAACGAGCAACTTGAAAATATCTTTCAAAACCAGAAGTCATGAGCAGCTGCTTATATTGTTGCGGACTTTGTGGGAGAGCATAAAATTTACCGGGATTAAACCTAGAAGGAACCAAAAAGTCACGGGCTCCTTCTTTTGTAGATTTAGTTAACATTGGTGTTTCTATCTCTACAAAATCATCCTCATACAGACCATCACGAATTGCTCTAATAAACTCAGAGCGCATTCTCATAATCTTTTGCATTCTAGCTCTTCTAAGATCTAGATATCTAAATTTTAATCTTGGTTCTTCGCTGATTTCTTTACCATCTGTATCAACAGAGATTGGTAGCTCAACTGATTTATTAAGAACCTCATATTCTTTTACTTCAATTTCAACTCCACCTGTTTTGATATTTTTGTTTATTAGTTTTTCAGGTCTTTGCTTAACTAAACCAGTAATAGAGATGACTGATTCCGTGGTTAACTCGCCCATCATTTGGACGCCAACACACTGGATTAACCCAGACTTATCTCTAAGATCTATAAAGGTTACTTTTCCATGGTCTCTTTTGCTATCGACCCAACCCTGCAAGAGGATTGTTTCGCCAATTAATTCTGGTGTTTTTGAAATATAAGTGCGTTCTGTCATAAAAGGTATTATAACCAGTCTTTTTCTATCTTGATAGGAGCTCTCAACAGCAAATAATTTATTATGATGCACTATGATATAATTACCTCTGGTAACAAGATCCTTAATATATTTAAAAGCCTTTTATTTTTACTTTTTTATTGAAGTAAAAATAGAGGGCTTTTCCAAAAGTCCTCCCTTGTTGTAGGGGTCTACTGCAGATCGCTAAAACACCAAGGTCCAAAGGAAAAGGAGGTAAAACGCGTATGAAAACTCGTCGTCGCCCTAATTTGGTTACAAGCTTATTTAAAAAAAGCCCTAAACCAAAAAAGGCAGTACCACGAAAACGCCGGTCAGTTAAAAAACGCTGGCCAGTTAGAATCAAACGGTTCTAACCTCTACATTCCTCCCCATCAGTTAATTCTGATGGGGAGAACCTTTACAACTAATATTAATGAATAATGAGCAATTTAGAATAAAAAAAATCCTCTCATAAGCTATACTATTTCTGTGCAACCTACTTTTTGGCAAAAATACAAACAAATAATTTTATCTGCTTTTTTTAGTTTTTTATTAATTTTTATCGGACTTATCATCGGCAATGTATTTCCTATGGCTAGTGATGCTCCACTGCTCTCTCCTTTTGTGGATAAAGGCCTGGTGAAAAAAGAGTTGCCATTACTTCAATACACTATTCCAAACTTAAAAAGCCGCCGTTATGCACCTAGTAATATTGTTCTGGAAAAAATAATAATTGAGGAAGCTGATTTCACTAGCTATCTATTTTCATATACTAGTAATCAACAAAAGATATCAGGTCAAATTAATATTCCAGTTACAGCAACTAAAAATCCTACAGAACCAACTCCTATTATTTTACTAATTAGAGGCTATGTTCCTCAAGAAATATACACTCCTGGAATGGGAACAAAAAATGCTGCCGAAGTTTTTGCTGAAAACGGATATATTACTATTGCTCCAGACTTCTTAGGATTTGGGGAAAGTGACCCTGAACCAGAAAATAGCTGGGAAGCAAGATTTATTAAACCCATTCAAATAGTTGAATTAATCACCACTATCAGAACCCAAAACACCTTGGAATACAAATCTGTTGAAACAAATAAAACAACTACTATAGATTCAGAAAAAATCGGCATCTGGGCTCACAGTAATGGTGGGCAAATAGCCATTACCTCATTGGAAATTCTAGAACAATCTATTCCTACAACCCTTTGGGCTCCAGTCACAGTTCCATTCCCATACTCTGTGTTGTTCTATACCGACGAGATGGATGACGAGGGAAGAGCTACAAGAATCTGGCTTTCAGAATTTGAAAAAAATTATGATGCAAGAGAGTTTTCTTTAACCCAACATCTAGATTCATTAGTTGGACCGATTCTACTTCACCATGGAGATGCAGACGATGCAGCTCTAAAAACCTGGTCAGATGAATTTGTAGAAAAAGTAGAAGCGATTAATAAGAAAAGAGAAAGTGGTCAAAAAGAAGAAATAGATATTACTTACTATTCCTACGCTGGAGCAGATCACAATATGGTTCCTGTTTGGAACACAGTTATTCAGAGAGACTTAAAGTTCTTTGAAAATTCATTTAAAAAACTAGAGATATAATTAATCCTCTAGGAGGTTGGCTGAGCCTTTTCTGTAAGTTTCGATGCGCTCTATCTTTTTCTCCATCTGTTTAGTCCTGGTCTCAGTAATCTTTTCATAACCAGTTTTTATAGTATTGATAGATCTACCAAACTTATCAAACTCTTCTCTAAACTTGCCCCACTCTCCAACAAAATCATCAACATATTTCACAACTTCTTTGAGCTTATCTCCAATCATGAAGTTTCTATAGCTCTCCATAACTGTTCTGGCAACAATTAAAAAAGTAAATGGAGAAACCAAAATCACTCTTTTAGCTAATGCAAAGTCTATTAAATCTGGAAAACGCTGATTAATAAAAGAAAACACCATCTCATTTGGAACAAACATAATTGCATAATCCAAAGTATCTTCATCCGGCCTTATATACTCTGAGACCTTATTAATCTTAACCTTCAAATCTAAGCCAAATTGTTTTAGATGGTCTCCCTTGGCTTTCTTTGTTTCTGCAACACTCATCTTCTGAATTTCTTGATATGGGAACTTAACATCCACTGCAACGGTTCTCTTGTTTGGCAGTAACAGGGTAATATCAGGTTTTAAAGTAGTTTTACCAAGCTTGCTTTGACGTAAATAATGAACACCTTCTACAAGACCGTTCGATTCGAGTAGGTCTTCAATGATTCTTTCTCCCCACGCACCACGAGATTGATTATTAGATAAAACCTTAGCTAGCTGTTCAGTAGAAGCTCTTAAATCCTTGGTCATATCTTTGTGTTCTGAAAGAGCTGTGGTAATCTCAGAAAACTTTTTAACCCTATCTTGCTCCAGAGTTCTTATTTCTTTTTGTCTGTTAACAATATCTCTTTGCAACTCTCCAACTATTTTCTCGATTGCTTTTTGCTTATTATCCAAATCAACCTTAATTGCCTCTTTCTCACCTTCTAAGACTCTTTTGCTTTGAGCTGCGATCTTACCCACACTCATACCAAAGACCTTATTCACCACATCTTCTATTTGTTGATCGTCTTGATCCTTACTTTCCAAAGATTTCTTTAAAGTGAGATACAAAACACCAAAGCCTACTATTACAATGATAAAAAGAAGTACAATCCATATAGTCATAATTAAGGGAAGTATACTGAAATATATCCTCTTACTCTAGAAGTAAAAACATGAAGCCAGCAAGATCAAGACTAAAAACCGACTACCAACAAAAAACAAGAGAGCCTTTACCTAAAAAAAGAATTGTTTCCAGCGCTATTAGTAATTATCTAGAGCTCATTCCTACCCTGACCATGGCCATGCTTTGTTATTTTCTCTTATGGCTAATGATTAAATTTGTTCATCCTCAATTAGTTCAAAACTGGATATTCCCCAATAGTTTTTTGCCGTTTCATCTTATTTTTGGTTTAGGAAACTTCTTTTTATTTAGCTTTATAAGTAGAAGAAAATTCTGGGGATTCTTTTTTAGTGTTCTTTTTGGTTGGTTGATCTTTCTTAAACTACAAAGAATAGATATAGATATTTGGGGTTTAGGTAGTGCTGTAGTTTTAAGTATTGGGGCTAGTTTTTGGTGGTCACTAATGAGCTTCTTTAGCAAGAAAAACAATAATTAGAATCTACGCTATAATAATTCTGTGAAAAAATTTTATCTAACTACTACTCTTCCATATGTTAATGCAGAACCACACATCGGCTTTGCCCTCGAAATAGTTGCTGGAGATGTTATTACCAGATATCAAAAAGATATTTTAAATAATGAAGTTGTCTTTAATACAGGTACTGATGAACACGGTCAAAAGATCTATCAAAAAGCTCTAGAAAATGATCAAGATCCACAAGAATATGTAGACCACTATGCTGCTAAGTTTGAGGATCTTAAAAAACAACTCAATCTAAGTTACACCCACTTTATTAGGACCACTGATAACAATCATGTTGAAGCTGCCCAAAAATTTTGGGGGATTTGTAATGACAATGGACATATATATAAGAAGGAATACAAAACAAAATATTGTGTTGGTTGTGAACTGGAAAAAACAGATTCAGAACTAGAAGATGGTTTTTGTCCTCTTCATCCAAATAAAGAACTAGAGTTAAGAGAAGAAGAAAACTATTTTTTCAAGTTCTCTTCATTTGAAAAACCACTGCTTGATTTATATAACTCCCAACCAGAATTTGTAAAACCAGCTGGAAAAATGAAAGAAATAAAATCATTTGTGGAAAATGGTCTGCAAGATTTTAGCATCTCTCGTTTAAAAGAAAAAATGCCGTGGGGAATCCCAGTGCCAGGTGATGATGACCACGTTATGTATGTTTGGTTTGATGCCCTAGTAAACTATATCTCAACCCTTGGTTGGCCAAATGAAAGTGGAGAGTTTGCTGATTTTTGGCCAGGTGTTCAGGTGGCTGGAAAAGATAACTTGAGACAACAATCTGCCATGTGGCAAGCCATGTTGATGGCAGCGAATATTAAGCCGTCTAAACAAATTCTGATCAATGGTTTTATTAGTATTGATGGCCAAAAAATGAGTAAATCACTGGGTAACGTTATTTCTCCAAAAGAAATGATCGAGCGATATGGCACAGATGCCACTCGTTATTTACTAATGAACCTAGGACCGTTTAATACCGACATGAATGTAAGTTGGGAAAAATTAGACACAGCCTATACAGCTGAATTATCCAATGGCTTAGGAAATCTTTGTTCTAGAATCGCCAAACTTTGTGAAAAAACAAACTTAAAAAACAATACAAAAGTTCCAGATTTGCCAACTGAATATGTTGAGTCAATTGAACAATTTGAAATTCTATCTGCACTGGAAGAAACCCAAAAAATACAAAATGGGCTAGATCAATATTTGGCAAAAGAACAACCTTGGAAAAAAGAGGTTAAAGAAACCCATGAAATTCTAGGAGAGTCTGTTCTTAAAATAAGATTATTAGCAGTAATGCTCAAACCATTCATGCCTGAAGTTTCAGAAAAAATAGAAAATCATTTTTCTCAACCAAAAATATCTGCTATTACCCCATTGTTTCCTAGATTGGAAAAATAATTGTGAAAGTAATAGATACCCATTGTCACTATAATCTAGAGCCACTTTACTCTGGTAAAAAATCTCACTTCTCAATCAAGGATGATAACCATTTACTAACCATGAACTGGAAAGATCACTGGAAAAATGCAGTGGATAAAGGAGTTGTCGGTGGAGTTGTTGTTGGCTCGAATATCCAAACCTCACTCTCTGGACTAAAAGTCGCTGAAGAAGAATCAAAAATAATCGCAGCAATTGGTGTTCATCCGCACCATGCAGAAGATCTTTCTTTGGAAAAATATAAAGAATTTTTTGAAAAGCATCTTCCTCACGAAAAAATAAAAGCCATTGGTGAAACAGGCCTAGATTATTTTAGATTAGAAAGAAATACAGAAAAATTCGCTAAAACTAAAAAAACACAACACGATCTATTCAAACTACAAATAGAGATAGCAAACAAATATGGACTGCCGCTTATTATTCATGTCCGTGATAATGAAGAAGGAGCATACTGGGAAACTCTAGAAATATTAAGAAAGAATCTAGACTCAAAAACTAAATTTGTACTGCACTGCGTCTCTGGACCAACTAAATATGTTCAAGATGCAATTAGTATGGGTGCATACATTGGTTTTGATGGCAACATTACATATAAAAATGCTGAAAACATTAGAAATTTATTTAGACTTGTTCCAGAAGAAAAATTATTAATAGAAACAGATGCTCCTTATCTACCGCCACTTGGATATAGAGGACAAGTTTGTGAACCATGGATGGTGACAGAAGTAGCAAAATATGTAGAAGAAGAGTTCTCCATAAACTTGGATACTGTTTTTGAAAACAGTAAAAAATTCTTTTCTTATCAGTTTTAAGATACAATACCAACAATATGATTCGCCGATACTTTAGAAGACATCCTGTCAGAACCCAAAGAGCTCTAGAAATACTTCCTGGATTTGTTTCTTGGTCACTAATTCTTTTCCCTGTTTGGGGATCTTTTATTGTGCCAAACTTAGTTGCCTATTATGTAATTACCTTTACTGTTTATTGGCTATATAGATCCCTAACCATGGCTGTTCTATCTGTTATGGCTCACTTTAAAATCAAGGCTGCCTCTGAATTTGACTGGGTATCAGATCTTAAAAAAACCGTACCAAAAAAATGGGACTCCATTCACCACATTATTATTATTCCGACATACAAAGAACCGATTAATACTCTAGAAAAAACACTAGAGTCTCTAGCTAAACAATCATATTTGCTAAAAAATCTTCACATCATGGTTTCTTTTGAAGAAAGAGAGGGGCAAGATGCTATCGATAAAGCAAAATTATTAAAGAATAAATTTGGTAAAAAATTTGGTAATTTATGGACCACTCTTCATCCAGATATCCAAGGTGAAATAAAGGGTAAATCATCAAATACTTGCTGGGGTGCGATAGAAGCCAAGAAATTATTAGTCGACAAAGCTGGAATACCTATAGAAAGCGTCACTATTACTAGTGAAGATGCAGATGCTCGCTTCCATCATCATTATTTCTCGAATCTTACTTATGAATTTTTAACTGTCAAAAAACCATTCAATGCTATTTGGCAGGGTGGAATTGCTTTTTATAATAATATTTGGGAAGTTCCATCACCTGTTAGAGTAATGGCTTCTGTTTTTTCTATTACCCAAATGTACATTTTAATGAGAAGAGATAGGCTGATTAATTTTTCTACCTACTCTACTTCTTTAAAACACGTTCATGATATTGGCTACTGGGATACTGATGTTATTCCAGAAGACTATAGATTGTTTTTCAAATCTTACTTTGCTAAAAAAGGAGATTTTGAAGTACATCCAATCTTCTTACCTATTTATGCAGATGCTGCTCAATCACATGGTTTTTGGGACACAATGGCAAACCAATATGAACAATTAAAAAGATGGGCTTGGGGAGTCAGCGACGATGCCTATATTATTCGCCAATTTGTTCTCAGTGATGCTCCTTTTTGGGGCAAGTTTATTAGGGTTTTAAAAGTTGTTGAAGATCATTTTCTATGGCCAGTAAACTGGTTTGCAATAACTGTGTCAGCCACTCTCCCTCCCCTTCTTAATGAGCAGTTTAGCAGAACCATTATTGGTAAAACTCTGCCTCAGGTAACATCGACTCTTCTTACACTGTCTTTAGTAAGCATGGTTGTCATTTTTACTCTTGATGCTATTAATAGACCGCCTCACCCAGATGGAAAAAGGTCTTTCTTCTCACTTTTAAAACAACCTCTCGAATTTGTTTTACTACCAGTCGTTGGATTTTTCTTTTCAGCACTACCTGGAATAGATGCTCATACTAGGTTGATGCTTGGTAAATATATTGAATACAAAGTCACAGAAAAAGTTTAACCCCCAAAATAAACAGTCATTGAGTAGTGGCTGTCTTTTCGTGTACACTATTAAGTGTGAAAAAACTATTCTTCAAACTCGATAAAAAGTGTGAATCAAACTTAGAAATGATAATTCTATGGTTTGTAACATTAATACTGCGTATCCCTAATTTTTTTGAACCATATTGGTATGGCGATGAAGCAATCTACTTAACCCTTGGTGTTGGCTTAAGAAATGGTTTAAAGCTATACACAGATATTATTGATCATAAAACACCACTTATTTATTACTTAGCAATGGTACCAAACCAATTTTACTTTAGATTGTTAAATTTCTTCTGGATGATGGTTACTACTGCGTTGTTTTTCTCATTTGCAAAAAAACTATTTAAAGACTCAACTAAAGCTTTTATCGGATCATTGATATTTGTTTTACTAACTACTCTTCCTTGGCTAGAAGGTCATATTCCAAATGGAGAACTTTTTGTCATGGGATTTGTTATGGTTGGTTTAACATTTTTATCCAAAACAGCTTTATTTAAACACTTCTTTGATAAAAACTCAGAAGATGCTTTGGTAAAAAACGAGAAAAAAGAAACACTGTGGTTAATTGTCTCAGGAATATTCATGGGTCTTGGAATTCTTACTAAAGTACCAGCTCTACTAGATTTTGGAGCAGCAGCCTTAATTGGTTGGTTTGCCCTATCTGATCTAATCATTCAAAAAACAAAAGATTTGAAAGAAAAAACAAACCTATTTAAAAAATTTATAACTAAATCCTTAACTCTTTTTGCAGGAGTAATGCTGCCTATTATTGGTTCCATTGTTTATTTTGTTGCCATCGGTTCTGGAAAAGATTATCTAGACTATGGATTGTTATATAACATTCGCTATAGCGGATCATGGCAACCAGATTTTCCATCAGCATTTGTTGGATCTCTTTTTAGCCTTCCAGGAAAGGCTTTAATAATGATTACCATTGTTCTCGCTCTTAGCTTTGCAAGAAAAAAACTTTCACCAGTTTTTAAGTTTGCTGCAGGTTGGTTTATCTTGGCACTATTTGCCTCGATTTTATCTAATAGACCATACCCACACTATTTGCTGCAGGTTGTCCCTGCTTTTGCATTACTAGTGCCAATCATTATAAGTAATATTGGGAAAATAAAAACCAAGTTCAGGGAGGTATTTTTAGGATCATTCCTAATCGCCTTGTCTGCATATGTAGTTTTAGTTCTTGGAGTAAAGCCATATTCAACTAGTGAATATTATTCTCAATTCTTCAGATTTGTTTCTGGAGAAATAACTAATGAAGAATATGACCACTCATTCAACTTCTTAGTAAAAGATAACTATGATGTAGCTAAAATCATTAGTGAAACTGGAACAGATAGAATCTTTATTTGGGGAACAAACCCAATGCTCTATGCTCTTTCTCAAACAACTCCTACGTCCAGATTCACTGTTTCCTTCCACATAAAAGATTTCAAGGATCACGCAAGAACCTTAAATCAAATCAAGGAAGAAGAACCAAGGATTATTGTTGTAATGAAAGATGAATACGAAGAATTTACTGGTCTGGAAAGCTATTTGGATGCCAACTATTATTCAAACGATACTCAGTTCGAAACAATGACTGTCTATCTCCGTCAAAATACAAATTAATTGTATAATGAGTACATGTCTAGATTAGTTCCAAAATATGTAATGCAACAAATGAGAATTAGTTTTGCGATGTGTTTTCTCATTACCCTGACAGCAGGAGTTTCATTTCCTTTTTTACAACCGGTTATTCCCGTTTTTTATTCTCTCTCCCAACCAGAAAAACAGTTAGTAAATAAAATCTGGATTTTTCTGTTTCCAGCTTTTTCATGGCTTGTTCTATTTATAAATTCTCTTTTAATTAGGATGTTCCAAGAAATAGAGGGTAATATGCAAAAAACATTTGCCTGGACTACTGTCGGAGCAATAGCAATAACGGGTATACTGCTCATCAGGATAATAACGATCGTCACATGAAATTAATAATTTTTCTTTTTAGCACTTTAGTTTCTGCCTTAATCGCTCCAGTAGTTATTGATTATTATAAAAAACATAAATGGCTAGATGATCCAAAAAAGCTTCCTCATGCAAAGAAAACGCATCTTAAGCCAGTCCCAAGGGGGGGCGGACTTGTTGTTTTTGCGGCCATCCTAGTAAGTAGCATTTTATTTCTAAGCCTTGATTATTACCTTGTAAATATTCTCTTAGGAGCAGTTATCTTGACCATTGTCGGGTTTGCTGATGATGTTTGGGACATACATCCATTTATTAGGTTGGGTACTGGCTTACTAGCTAGTATCTTGGTGGTTAAAACCGGAATTAATATAGGTTATGTTAGCAATCCTTTTGCTGAAGGAATTATCTCTATACCTCAAATCGACATTGGCGGAATATCAAGTAATCTTTTTTCTTTATCGGGATTAATTACTATCATTTTTATAATGTGGAACATGAATATACTTAACTGGGCAAAAGGCGTTGATGGTCAACTTCCAGGATTTGTTAGCATTTCTGCAATCTTTATTGGATTGTTATCACTTCGATTTATAGATGATCCAACTACTTTTAATACCCTATATCTTAGTTTTATTGTTGCTGGTGCTTATTTTGGATTGTTGATCTGGAATTGGTATCCACAAAAAATGATGCCAGGATATGGAGCTGGATCATTAGCTGGATATTTCTTAAGTATCTTGGCAATTTTATCAGGAGCAAAGTTGGCTACAACCCTAATGGTTATCGCCCTACCAACGGCTGATGGAATATTTACCATAGCAAGAAGATTGCTAGCTGGAAAATCTCCTTTTTGGGGGGATAGAGGACACCTGCACCATAAATTAATGGATCTTTTTGGTTGGGGTAAAAGAAGAATCGCCATCTTCTATTGGTTTGTTAGCTTATTACTTGGAAGTTTATCTCTGTTGATGAACACTACTGGAAAAATCATTACCTTCTTTTCTACTCTGCTTTTTGTTTTTAGTTTTATGATTTGGGCCAAATGGTATTCAGTAAAAAAGAAAAATTAACTCTTGTGAAAAGTATAAATTTGCTTTACAAATCAAAGTAATGAGACTCCAAATTCCTTATCTACTTTTGAAGTCCGCTAGACCTAGACAATGGATTAAAAATTTTGCCTTGTATGCTGCCCTTTTTCTATCGGGATTTTTATTTTATGTTCCAAATGAAGGCCCTGCATATTTCTGGACTGTTACCTACGCCTTCTTGATATTTTGTTTACTCACTTCCAGTGTTTATTTAATCAATGACATAGTTGATGCAAAAGAAGACAGCCAACACCCTTTTAAGAAAAAGAGGCCAATTGCTTCTGGAGAGCTTCCAGTCCCCATAGCTGCTTTTGCAGCCATGACCGGCATTGCCATCGTGTTTTTTCTATCTCTATCTTTACCATCTTTCTTTAGAATTTTAGTTTTACTTTATTTGGGACTACAGATTTTATATGCAACAAAACTAAAACACATCCCTATTCTAGATGTTATCTCGATTGCCTCAGGTTTTCTCATCCGAGTCTATGCTGGGGCCATTATTGTTGAGCTTCACATGAGTGTTTGGTTCTTACTTACCGTAGTTTCTGCCTCATTGTTTTTGGCTGTAGGTAAAAGACAAAGTGAAAGAACTCTGCTTAAAAGTCATCAAGTTTCTCCTAGTAGAAAAACTCTCAAACATTATAGCCAACAGTTACTCAACCAATATATAGCTATGTTCGCTAACGCTACCTGGTTGACATATGCACTCTTCTCATTTCAACATGAGTCAGTTTATGTGGACCCACAACAAAGATTTTTAAATCTCTACACCATTTTACCTAGAACTCTTCAGTCACAAAAACTACTCATGCTTACCCTGCCATTTGTTATTTTTGGAGTAATGAGATATCTACAACTTGTTTATGAAGAAAACAAAGGAGAGTCTCCTGAGAGAGTCCTATTAAATGATATGCCTCTCCTTGGCACAGTTTTTGCATTTGGTTTTGTTTCATTCCTAGTAATATATTTTTAAGTTTCTCTGGACATAAGTTTATTATTTACCTACAATTTGGCTATTGGAAAAAATATGAAAACAAAAAAAGCACTTATTGCAGCAGCAGGTTTTGGAACTAGGTTTTTGCCTTTTACCAAAACTATTCAAAAAGAAATGATTCCTGTTCTAAATAAGCCAGTAGTTGATTATTTAGTCAGCGATCTTGTTAAAGCTGGTATTACAGAAATAGTCTTTGTAATCAATGAACATAATAGACAAATTCTCCATTATTTTAGAGAAAATAGACGTCTTAAAGAGTATCTGGAAAAAATGAATAAAGCTCATCTATATGATGAGGTAAAAGAACTACATGAAAAAGCCGATTTTCACTTTGTTAAGCAGACAGACAGCGATCCTTATGGCTCAGCCACACCAGTAAAACTTGCTGAAGAATATCTTAAAGATGAGGAGTCTTTTGTTGTCTTAATGGGTGATGATATTCCATATAATGCAGATGGAACTTCAGAGGTTTCTTTAATGTTGAATCATCTAGAAAAAACTGGAGACCATGCTTTAGCTACCTTTGTTGAACAACCAGAAGAGATACTTCATAAATATGGAGTTGCAGAAGTAATCGAAAAAAATGGCTTCAAGTATCTTAAAAGTCTGGTAGAAAAACCAGATCCAGGGACTGCGCCTTCAAACCTAGCCAATATTAGTAAATACATTTTAAACCCAAGAGTTTTCGAGATTATTGATCAACAAAAAGTAGATCAAAAATCAGGCGAACTATATATCACAGATACTGTTTCAAAGTTAGCTCAAGAAGAAGATGTTGTAGTTTATACACCAAGAGGAACATACCTTGATTGCGGATATCCACTAGGATGGTTAAAAGCCAACCTAACTATGGCAAAAGAAAATAAAGAACTCCACGAAGAGCTTAAAAAGTTCTTAGGAGAAATAAATTTCTAAATTTAATTTAAATAAAAAACTCCCCGATTAAAAACCGGGGAGATATTTTTTTATTTAATTAGTATTTTATAAACCACCTCTTAAAATCATGGCGTCAACCACTCTTTTAACAGCAGTCATATAAGTAGCCATCCTGCCATCAACCTTGTGTTTCTCTTTCATTTCCCACATCTTGGCAAAAGCATCTTCCATAAGAGGTAATAATTTAGTTACTACTTCTTTGTGAGACCAATAATATCCCTGAAGATTTTGTACCCATTCAAAGTATGAAACCGTTACTCCTCCAGAGTTTGCTAAAACATCTGGAACTAAAATAACTTTATTATCACTTAGAATCTCATCTGCCTCAGGAGTAATTGGGCCATTAGCCATTTCAATAATTGCCTTGGCTTTTATGTTTTTAGCATTATCTTTGTGAATAACATTTTCTAAAGCAGCTGGAACTAAAATATCTACATCTAACTCCAAAACTTCTTCATTGGAAATAGCTTTTTCTCCTTTGTTAATACAAGACTGAACACTTCCGTTTTTCTTTTTGCAAGCTAATATCTTTTCAGGATTTAAGCCTTTTGGAGCATAGATTCCACCCTTTGAGTCTGAAACAGCAACAACTGTATAACCTCTATTTGTAGCATGTTTGGCAAACCAATATCCAACGTTTCCAAAACCCTGAATAGCAACTTTAACTTCTTTCTTACTCTTGTATCCCATTTTCTCGATTAGTTTTTCCAAAACCATTACTCCGCCTAAGCCAGTTGCTTCTTCACGACCCTCTGATCCTCCTAAAGCAAGAGGCTTTCCAGTGAAAGTTCCTAGAGGATTTTCTTGAATTAACCCTTTTTTAGAAAGTCTGGACTGATATTCATCAACCATCCAAGCCATGATCTGACCAGTTGTGTTTACATCTGGAGCAGGTACATCTACCCAAGGACCAATTTTGTCACTTAAGAAAGCAGCATATGCTCTACTTAGTTTTTCCAATTCTTTTGGAGAGAGTTTTTTAGGATTAACAATAATTCCACCTTTTCCTCCTCCATAGGGAATTCCTGTTACAGCACACTTCCAGGTCATCCAAGTTGATAGAGCCTTTACTTCTGACTCTGAAACATCCTGGTGATAACGAATACCTCCCTTATATGGTCCTCTGGCATTATTGTGTTGAGAGCGAAATGCTTTGAATTTTCCCTTTGAGCCATCGTCCATAATTATTTTAAGCTGTGTTTTATAAACTCTATCTGGCTCTTTTAACTTTTTAATTGCGTTTTTAAAATCCTTTTTTCTATCTGAATAATCAGGCTTCAGTAAGCTTGCAACTTTTTCCAATTGGGCAACTGAGTTTTTGTGTGGATCCTTCATTTAGTGATCTTTCTAAAATAAATTAATACTTATTTACTCTTGGCTTTCCAACCATCTTTCAGCATCTAGTGCTGCTTCACATCCCATACCAGCTGCGGTAACAGCTTGCTTGTATCTAACATCAACAACATCTCCTGCTGCAAATATTCCTTCAACAGAAGTCATTGTTGGAAACTTAATTAATTGCTTGCCATCCAGGGCTTCACTGGCTTTTTTAATACCATCCGCTGATAAACTTTTTCTGGTAATAATATATCCAGCTTTATCTAGATCTAACTGACCTTGAAAAACTTGAGTCACTGGCTTGTGACCAATAGCTAAAAACAAACCATCTGCTTGATATTCTTTTTCTTTGCCGTCAGTCTCAATGGTAATTTTTTCTATCTTGTCTTTACCAAATACTTTTTTGAGTTGTGAATTCCAAAGGATCTCGACTTTCTTATTTTTAATCACTCTGTCAGCCATGATTTTACTGGCTCTGAAAGCATCTCTGCGATGAACTACGGTTACCTTAGTAGCAAATTTTGTAAGAGCCAAGGTGTCTTCCATAGCACTATCCCCTCCGCCTATTACAAAAACGTTTTTTTCTTTGTAAAAAGCAGCATCACAGACAGCACAGGTGCTAACCCCACGCCCAAAAAGCTCTTTCTCGCCGGGAACTCCAAGCATAATCGAGGTTGCTCCAGTACTGATAACTATTGACTCAGCCTCTATATCAGGCTCTGTCTTTTTTACCTCTGTAGCAATCTTTTCAATTTCTTCTTTAGATCCTTTTTTCAAAATATCTATATCTGTTCCTTCTGGAAGATGAGTCCAAAGTTTAAATGGACGTTGAGAAAAATCAAAAGCAGTTACATGAGCATCTTTAATTTCTGTACCAAACCTCTCTGCCTGAGATCTTAAACTCATCATGAATTTTGGCCCCATAATTCCCTCAGGAAATCCTGGAAAATTTTCAACTTCGGTGGTGTACATTAATTGACCACCACTTTCTGCTCCAGTAAAAAGAACTGGCTTGAGCTCTGCACGAGCTGCATAAATTGCTGCTGTGTAACCGGCCGGACCAGATCCAACTATAACTAGCTTTTCCTTTTTCATAAACCTATCTTCCCTTCTTAACTTTAAAAATTATTCTTTGATAGCTTTGTCTATTAGAGTCTTGTAGCCAGCTTCTCCTGGAAAACCAACTTGTCTATCAACAACCTTCATTTCATCACCCTCTTTCTTGAAAATCAAAACAGTAGGAATACTCATTACTCCATATTCCTGAGCTGAAGCCTGATTGTCATCAACATTAAGTTTAGCAATAATTATTTTGTCACCATACTCATCTGCCAACTTATCAATAACTGGGGCTGCCATTTGACATGGACCACACCATTCTGCAAAAAAATCAACAAAAATTGGCTTATCTTGTTCTAGCGCTTTTTTAAAGCTTTTGTCATCAAAATGAACTGCACCTTTTTTATCTCCCATAATTTTTTATTTTCTCCTCAGAGAAAATCCTTTCTCGATTATCCTTTTTTAGGATAAAAATCTATTACTTTTGGTTTTAATATCTAAAAACCTCTTTCAAGACATCATCTAAAGAATCTTTATCATCCCTAGAGCACTTTCTAGCTTCAGAGCTTAATAAGTCTCTGGCAACTCGTCCAAGTGAGCTTCTAACAGCAACAACTTGACGAACGACATCTATGCAGGCTCTTTCGTCCTGGTACATACGAGCAATACCTTCAACCTGACCACTAATGCGGTTTAGCTGGGCTTGGATGGGATCTTTTTTATCTGTCATGTCTTAAAAGCATACCCCCAAGGGGTATATTATGTCAAGCATTAATTAGATCTTAATATTTTTTGGAAATGAGCAACTTCTCGAATAAGATTATTCAAAGATTTTTCTTCTTCTTCTGTTTTTTCTGACTTACTGTCTAAGTCTTTAATTTGTTTTTGAATTAAGTTTATTGAGTTTCTAGCGCTCTCCTGTTTTAGTTTTAAGAAGATTAGTTCCCATTCTTCATCTATTTTTATTTGATCTTTCAAATTAATCATATCTGGAGCATAAACAATATCAAAAACAAGTTGTTTTAGATCTTCTGCTAAACCATGGGAGATTTTTTTCAAATTTGCTTTACCTGATATTTTTAACTTAGAAAAATGCTTAATAATTTCTGATAACCCAGGAGTTTGCCAAGGAATATCTTTAAGAGAATCTATTTTTTTAGAAAACTCTGTTGATTCAAAAAGAAGAAAGAGAATATATTTTTCAAAAGACTCTTGTCTAGAAAGTTTCTTTTTTTCCTCAGGTTCTTCTTTTTTATTATCTTTCACTGGCAAGTTTCTCTTTGCCTTATCAAGATCTTGATTAACAATGCTCTTTTTTACTTTTAAAATATCTGCTAATTTTTGAACATAGAAATCTCGCTCAACTGCATGAGTAATACTGGCAAAAACAGGACCAATCTCTTTAATAATCTCTCTTTTACCCTCTGGTTTTTTAGGATCATTACTTCTCAAAGTGAAATTTAATAAAAACTCATAGACAGAAACACTCTGCGATTCTAGTTTTCTCCAAACTTTTGGAGAGTGTCTAGCCAACTCATCAACATCTTTTTGACCACCTTCTAGCTGTGAAAGATCTATAACTCTAAGCTCTATATCTGTTTCTCCAACAACCTCAATGGCTCTCTTAGTAGCCTTTGCCCCAGCATCATCTGCATCCAAACAAAGAATGATTTTCTTAGCGATTCTAGCAAGCAATTTAACTTGATCTTTTGTTAAAGCAGATCCCTTAATGGCAACAATATTATTTACATGTGATTGAGCTGAAGAAACAACATCAAACTCTCCTTCAACTACGATTACTTCCTCTTTTTTCCTTATCTCATTCAAAAGCTCCTTGTATCCAAAAAGCATTTTTGACTTGTGATACAACTTTGTCTCAGGAGTATTAATGTATTTTGCTTCTTTTGCTTCTTTTTCCAAAAGTCTTCCAGAAAAACCGACCACTCTTCCACGATGATCTTTTAAAGGAAACATTACTCTTCCTCTGAAACGATCGTAATATCTATCACCTCTGCCTTTAATAATTAGGCCTGTCTGCTCTATCTCTTCTAGTGGATATTTTTTCTTATGATGCAGATACTTTACTAATCCATCCCATGATGGCATTGAATAACCAAGTTGAAATAAGTTAATTGATTCTTGAGAAATTAATCTCTCCTTTAAATATTCTTTTGCTTTTTTACCAACCGAGTGAGAAGTAAGAAGGTAGTGATAATATTCTTTGGCTAAATTTAAAATAGCTAACAATCTTTCACGCAAATCATCTTCACTGGTTCTTTGAAATTCTTCTAATTGAATACCGCCCTGATCGGCCAAATATTTTAAAGCCTCACCAAAGCTCATGGCTTCATATTTCTGTAAAAAATCTAAAACATCACCCGTTTCGGAACAACCAAAACATCGATAACGCTGTAGCTGATCACTAACAAAAAATGATGGAGTTTTTTCACTGTGAAAGGGGCAAGGAGCCTTGTAACTAGAGCCTGATCTTTGCAGCTTGATTCGCTCCCCAATTACCTGAATAATGTCATTTGCGTCTTTCACCTGTTGAACTTGGGACATCTTTTGTAGTATACCGTATTTTAGATGACAAACTGTATATAAATGTAAGAAAGAATAAAAATGAAAAAAACAGAAATCATTGAAAAATCCTCCTTATTTGTAAAAAAATTTTACCAGACTTTAAATTTTAAAAAATGGGAATCACTACTTATTATTATTATTGGCAGTTTTTCTTTTTTGCTCTGGGAACACATGCAGCTTCGAAAGGAGTTTAATGAGACTCAAGCAGAAGTTCAAGTCATGTTTAAAAAGAGTGGTTTAAAACTTTACAAAAGAGAAGATTTGGAAACAAGACAAATTGGAGATTTATATGTTCAAGCTCCAAAAGAATGGACTAATATCGTAACTGACTTCCTTACTGATAATGGAGTTAGAAAACACTTTATTGCTTCATTCGGAGATGGCTATGATATTCCATTTGCCAATGAGTACGCCTTCGTTGTAGGAATTGAAAAAAGAGGAGTTAATACTGACTTGGAAACATTCTTAGAAACAACTCCTGTTTCTAGTGACCCAGAGCAAATAAAAACTAATTATGCAAAAGTAAACGATGAAATGTTCTATATACCAAGAGACGAAGCTGGCTTTGAATACTTTAGAAAAATTGATGACGTAGTCTTGGTTATATTTGTCTATGACAATGGAGATAGAGAAGTTGATGATTTTGAACAAAGATTTATCAATAGTGTGGGACCAGTGGAGGTGGATACGCTATTTGACTACAAGTAAAATCTATTCACCAACCTCTTCTTGAAAATCTTTTTTAAGATCAATAAATTTATTTTCTACTTCAGAGAGTCTTTTCTTAACTTGCTTTGTTAATTCCTGAGCTTCTTGTAATTTTTGTAGTCCTTCATCCAAATCAATGTCCTCATCCTGAAACCATTCGTTTATCTCTTCCAATTTTTTCATAGCTTGATTCATTGAAAATTTTTTATCTTTTTTCATAACTCCTTTTTATCAACGATTGCTTTAAAGCCTCCGTCAGAAACTGTTACTAATATTTTTTGCTTCTCGTTTATTTTTTTTACAGACTTCACTATTTTTCCATTTTCATCTTTAACAAGACTATAGCCTTGTTTTAATTTTAAACTTGGATCATTTGACAGTAGCTGTTTTTCTACCAAATCCAAGTTTTGTTTAAAATGAAAAATCATTTTTTGAAAATGGCTAGAAATAGATTGAGAAAAATAATTTCTTTTCTCAAAAAAATAATCCATTTTTGAAAAAAATCTGCTAATCATTCTTTCTAACTGATTATCCATCTTTTCTTTATGACTGTTAATTATCTTTTCCATCATCCTAGTAAAGCTTTGAGAGAAATGAATTATTCTTTGTTCTGAAGATCGCCAGTTTTCTGAAAGCAATCTACCAGCATCTGTTGGAGTCGATGCTCTGGCGTCTGCCACTAAATCAGCAATAGTAATATCTCTCTCATGTCCAATTGCAGAAACTACTGGTATTTTTGAAGCATAGATAGCCTGTGCAACCTCTTCCGAATTAAAAGCCTGAAGACTTTCTAAGCTTCCTCCTCCTCTGGTTAAAACTAAAACATCTAGCTCTTCATTCATTATCTCTGGATGTTCATTAAACCATCTAATTCCCTCTACAATTGAATCAATAGCGTAGATTCCTTCTACCCTAATGTCTCTATGAAAAACATTAAAACCAAAGCTGCCTAAGTGTTTTTTAAAATCACGAATAGCATCTCCTGTTTCTGAAGTTAATAAACCAATTTTAACCGGAAATCTTGGTAGTTCTTGTTTTCTTTCATCAGCAAAATATCCTTTATCTTCTAGTTTTTTCTTTAAAGCCTCAAAGGCTTTTTGCAAAGCTCCCTCTCCAACTGGAATAATATGCTCAACAATAAAAGTCAGTCTACCAGAGGGTTTATAAATATTGGCCTTACCAATTATTTGAACCTCCATACCTTCTTCCAGAGTAAATGGCAATCTCTGTAAACGAAACTGCCAAAGAGCACAGCCTAAAACAGATTTTTCTTTAGACTTACTATCTGTAAGTGAAAAATATGCATGGTTACGAAGACTTAAAGAAGTTATTTCTCCCTGAACAGCCATCTCAAAATCACCCAGTTTTTCATTAAGTAAATCTAGATAATCAGAAACTGAATAAATGGTAGGCGTTAGTTTCATGAGTTAAATAATAACCTGATTCTTGGCAAACAAAAACCCCATGCTTAAAGCATGGGGTTTGCATTTTTTAATTTAAAAAATTAGTTACGGTACCCACCACGGTCTCCGCCACGGCTTCCGCCACGTCTGTCTCCACCACGGAATCCACCACGGTTTCCACCACGGTCTTCTCTTGGTCTTGGAGGTTGAGCAATCTTAATGAAAAGCTTGCGACCTTGAACGTCTTGATCTGCTAATTGTTCCATTGCACTAGCTGCATCTTCTGCAGTAGCGAATTTAACAAAAGCGAAACCTTTAGAACGACCTGTTCTGAAGTCAGTAATTAACTTACATTCTTCAACTTGACCATATTGGCCAAACATGTCTTTGAGTTCTTCTTCAGTCAAAGTGTACACGAGGTTACCAACGTAAAGTTTACTTGGATCCTGTGCTTGATTAGTACTATCTTGTGAGGTAAACATTTTAATGTCCTCTTTTGAGTCTCTGCAGCTGACTAACCCTACAAACTCTTTAAAATAAATCCGGACATAATGCTTAGTGTCTATTAAAAATCTAAGAACTTCCGTTTAGCCAGAAAGAATATTATATCTTATAATGATTATAAAGATACTAACAAAAGAAAAACCTACTCTGTTCCGAAATATCTATCACCATAGTCTCCCAAACCTGGAACTATATATTTTTTACTATTCAATTTTTCATCTAAGCTAGCAGTAAAAATATCTATATCTAGCTTTGGAAACTCTTCTCTCAATCTCTTTACCCCTTCGGGTGCAGAAACCACGCTCACCACCCTTATGGATTTGGGATTTTCTTTAGCAACTCTTCTTATTAAATGAGCTATTGATCCACCAGTTGCCAGCATTGGATCAGTAATAATCACTACTGAGTTAGATGTTATTTTTGGTAACTTCCAGTAATACTCTCTAGCAATGGCAGTTTCCTCATTTCTCTCCATTCCTACAAATCCCACTTTTATTCTAGGTAATAGCTTCATTGCTCCAAAAAGCATGGCTACTCCTGATCTCAAAACAGGAACAACAATGACCTCATCATTTATTTTAGAAACAGTGGTTTTCTTTAAAGGAGTTTTGATCTCCTCGGTTCTAAAATCAAGACCCTTGACTGCTTCTGCAAAAAGAAAGCTACAGATTCTGTCTGAATACTCTCTAAATTTTTCAAGATTTGTTCTCACATCCCTCAAATGACTCAAAGAATCTTCAACAAAAGGATGATCTACTATATGTAAACTACTCATAAATTATTTTCCCTCTACTTTTTCTAATAATCCCATCTTTTCTAAACCTACTAAAAGCATGAATGCATCAAATAATAAATTACTCTCTTCGACATCATTGGTTGGGTAAACCAAGTGGTCACCTTTCTTCTCTTGTGGGAAAAGAATTGCTGCTTGTCCTGGAACAGCTCCTCTGCTTACATTTCCTTTACCCATGGTATCAACACTATTAGACCACCATCCAGGTGCAATTAGAGTGGGATAATCTGTTTCTGGGTTAAACTTGTCGTAAAACATTTGTGTTCCAGCATTCTGCATATGTCCGCCAACCACAATTCCTGGTTTATCATGCATATATAAATCATAATTTCTTCTCAAGCCAAAAGTTGGTCTAGAGAAAGAACCATGATTGCCAAGTTTATCTAAAGCTGTAACGGTGTATGGTGGAGCATCTTTAGAGCCAACAGCCAACTCAATTTGTGATAAATGATGCATTAAAGGAATATCTGCTTTTCTGGACAAATAACTTCCTGGAGGAATTGGATCATCACCTCTTTTCCATTGATCGTCTCTAAGATTTGAATCCAAAAGCAAAGCCAAGCCCTTATCTCCTGCTCTTGTAATTAGTCTGGCTATTTTATCCAAAACATCTCTTCTCTCTGGTAATTTTCCAGCAGCACTATCTATTAGATTTCTAAGATATAAAACCACAGAGTGTGGATTGTTGATCACATGATCTCTTTGGAATTTATTTACCTTTCCAAAACCATCCACTTGCTTATTACTACCAATTCTTGCATTGGAAATAAATTGAAGAAGAATGGGCAGCTCTGTTTCGATATTAAATCTAAGTTTTGACCAAACCTTTTCTCTTTCCAAATCATCACCATTGAAACCATTTTTCTTTAATTTCTCCAAAGCCTTTCCTTTTGGAACACCCTCCATTTCTCCGGGGGTTTCTTCAGATTGCTTGGTGGACCATTCGATATTTGGCTCTTCACCAAATTCTGCCAAAATTCTTTCTTTAAGCTCCCTTGTTATTCCCACTCTTTCTGCTTCATTGAGTAACTCCAACCCCTTCTGTGCAATAGAAGCGTGTCTTAGTGTTGGCAGCGGCGTATTAACTACATCCTTATTCCTCTTCTTATACCTACCAGTGGGCCTCGTCATCATCACACTAGTCATACCCTTACCAGTTGAGTATGGCTTTCCAAGTCTTACTCCAAACTGATCTACTGGCAACTCAGTATTAACTGATTTTATTGTTCCAGAAGAAACCATATAGAATGGATACTTGGACCCTGCATGATGTTCTTTACCAACGGCTTGCTGGTGAATATGTGCTGCAGCACTACCTTCAGCACGAGCTGGCTCAGACTTCTTTAAAAGTCCATTTCTAGCACCATATAACGGATCGTACATACTTTTTCCGGATGGATTATGCCTGATCTCAATTGACGACTCTTGCCCATCATCAAAAACAAAATTCACTAGCCCACCATTAAGAATTGTTTCAACATCACATGCATCAGCAAGCATTGACCATGGATCCATAGTTGTTGCTTCATGAGCCCATCCAGGATGACCCCAGTAGTGACTCACCATGCCTATCACTTTTCCAGCATCAGCTAAGGGCTTCAAGATTTTGTCTCTAAAATAGTCAAGTTGTTCCTGCATGTCCATGGTAAGACCCATGATGTTTGTGGTGAGATATTTTTGCTTTACACCTTCTATCTCATCACCCAAGAAAATTATTTTGACATTATCTGTCTTAATAGTAATTGGCTCACCTTCTTCATCTAATCCAACGACAAATTCTTCATCATTTAAAAGAAAATCTCTAAGCTTTTTTAGTTCCTCATAGTCAGTGGCTGCGTGTCCAATGTGTAAGTCACCAACTAAAAGAACCAAAAGGGGTTGATCTCCTTCTACCCTATATTCTAATTCCAAGTGAGGCTGACCTTCCTTAATAAGGGATTGCTGTAAACCCATTATTGTTTCTCTTTTGAGATAACGCTCTTCTTTCCTCTTCTGTCTTTCTGACATGCTGCCCGCCTTTCATTTTTAGCCAAAAAAAATCCGCCTATTTGGGCGGAATTTAAAAGCTAGTTTTTATAGAATGAGATGATCACTAGCTGTGAGTATATAGGATTAAAAATATTATTTGCAAGTAGGTAATAAAAAATCTAAACCCTTAGAAAAAACATTAAATACTTATATGTCCAAACCAATAACTCTTTTTATTTCATTGACAGATTTTTGTGGGTTATTAGTTTCAAATAATACTGTTTTCCATCCAAGAGATTTTGCAGCATCAATGTTTTCTAATTTATCATCAATAAAAAGAACTTCTTCTAAAGAATATTTTGATTTAGAAAGTGCAATATCAAATATTTTTTTCTCTGGTTTAATTACTTTTAACTTTGCAGAAACTATGAGAGAGTCGTAAGCTACACTTGGAATCAATTTGTTTTTTTCAACATAATTAAATATATCTTCTGAAACGTTTGATAATATTCCAATACTAATATCATTGGCTATCTCATAAATTAAGTCATGAGTTTCTTGAATTATCTTAAAATTATCGACAATAAACTCACCTAGTTTTTTATCAAGTTTATTACTGATATCAAACTTTTTATCAAAAATCTCTTCAAGCTCACCCAAAGACAACAAGCCCCTATCTAAATCATTTGCATGTTTTTTAAAAAGAGAAATAACCTCAACTTTGTCTAAGTTAAATTTTTCAGCAGTTTTTATTAGTCCAGAAATATGATCAACAATTACCCCACCAAGATCAAAATATATAAATTTAATTTTTTTCATATTGCGGAAGGGGTGAGATTTGAACTCACGAAGCCCTTGCGGGCGCTGGTTTTCGAAACCAGTGCAATGGACCACTATGCGACCCTTCCTGTAATGAGAATTATACCTCGACTGTTTTGTTTTTTGGCCTGTGGATAAATACCCACTTAATTATTTCCACTAAAACTAGTTGAGCAAAACCTACAGCAATCAGGCCAAACATAACATTTGCAGGCAAACTAACCGTGGAAAGCAGGTTCTGTAATGGACCCCAGTAAACACTAAAGAACATAATTGCAAAACTCATTAGTACTGACACCACCATAAATTTGTTATCAAAAATATTTGTTTGCCAGATATTTTTACGTAAGCTTTTAATTGAGAATAGATAAAGTAATGAGTCGGTAGAGTGAAGTACAAAAAGAATAGTTCTAATCTCTACCATTGGCATACCAATCTTCCTCAGATGAGCGTAAAGAACAAGTAAGAAAAGATCTACTAAACCAATAATCGCAATCACTGATTTCATTTCTGAATCAAAAATTGAAGAATCTTGACGACGAGGCTTGTCTTTCATCACATCATCATCACTTTCCTCAAAGGCTAGTGATAGCCCTGGTAAACCGTCTTCAACTAAGTTAACCCATAAAATCTGAATAGCTGTGATTGGTAAAGGCCAGCCCATTAATAAACTACCACCAAACATAATGAGGCCTGAAAAAACGTCTGTTAAAAGATAGGTAATAATCTTTTTCATTGTTTCAACAATAATCCGACCCTCTCTAATAGCCATCACAATAGAACGGAAGTTACTGTCTAATAAAACCATGTCTGCTGTTTCTTTAGAAACATCACTAGCCTCATTAACCACCACCCCTATTTCAGCAGCTTTAAGAGCAGGAGAGTCATTAACTCCATCGCCTGTCATGGCTACAACTTCATGCATTTCTTGCAGAGCATGAACAATCTTTAGTTTTTGATCAGGGGTTGTACGAGCAAACAAAACAATTCCAGGCAGCTTTTCTTTTAATTGTTTTAACGAAAGTTTTCTTAACTCATCTCCTGTCATGATATGTTTTGCAGCCAATTCTTTTTCAGAGAAACCAATCTTCCCGAGGACCGTTATCGCTGTCTCTGCATAGTCACCAGTAATGACCTTCACCTTGACGCCTGCCTTCTTCACCATCTCCAACGCACTAGCAACACCCGGTCTAATTTGATCTTCGAAAGCAAACACTCCCTGCCAATCAAGATTTTTAATAGAGGTTAATTTAATCTTTTTAGAAATCTTCCTATGAGCAACAGCCACCAATCTATAGCCTTGTTTAGCTAGCTCTTCTAGCCTTGCCATCTCAACCTTCTTTTGAACATCAGATAATCCAGACTTTGAAAGAATTAACTCTGGGGCACCAATCATGAAGGCGTGATACTCTTTACCTTTTTTAACTAAAGTTGCAGCATATTTTTTTTCTGATGAAAAAGGAATATTCTCTATTCTCTTGCACTGTTCCCTAAACTTCTCTACTGTATCTGTCTTTGTCCAAGCCTCACCTTTTTTTAGCTCTTCCTTTGCCCAAGAAGCTAAAGCATCTCCAACTTCATCAACTTCATCATTAGCAAATATTGAAGCTCTAACCAAATATTCTTTGTTTCCTAAGGCTTGAGCAACGGTTAACACTCCTTCAGTTAAGGTGCCTGTCTTGTCACAACAAATCGTCGTCACACTACCCAAGGTTTCTGCAGCAAGTAGTCTTCGAACTAAAGATTTTTGTTTAAATATCTTCTGCATTCCCAAAGATAAGACCACTGTCAAACTAACAACTAATCCTTCTGGAATAGCAGAAACAGCAATAGCGACTGATGTTTCCAACATCGTTAAGAAACTCTCTCCTCGCAATAGTCCGAGAGCAAGAATAATGACCGCACCAACAGCTACAATAATCGATAAGAACTTAGATAGGTTAGCTAGTTTCATTTGCAATGGAGTTGGTTTTTCTTCCAAAGTAATGAGTGTATGTGCTATTTTTCCAATCTCTGTTTTTGATCCTGTTTTAATAACCAACAATCTTCCAACGCCAGACATAACGGTTGTACCCATATATGCATAGTGATTAGATTTCTTTTCATGAGGATGAACCATTTTCAAATCTGAGAAATTTTCAAGTTCTTTATCCTCAGAAAACTTTTTAACAGCTTTGCTCTCACCAGTTAAAATAGCTTCTGATATTTTCAGATCCTCTGACATCACAATCACTCCATCAGCAGGAATGCTCTGACCAGCAGAGATCAAACAAATATCACCAGGAACAATTTCGTGTAAAGAAACTGTTTTCTTTTCTCCATCACGAATAACCAATGCCTTTGGCTTTAAAAAGGTTTTGAGTGCATCAAGTGCTTTGGCTGCCTTTTTCTCTTGATAAAAACCAAGAAAAGTATTAACAGCAACCACAAAAAGAATGACTGCAGCATCAACATACTCCTTCATGAAAATGGTAACTAAACCAGCAAAAAGAAGAATATATATTAGTGGAGAAGTTAATTGGGATAAGAAAATCTTGAAAACGCTGTACTCTTTTTTATGGTCAATTTTATTTGAAACGCCTTTTTTGAGAATTTCGGCAGCTTGTTCTGAACTATGACCTGTTTGGAAAAAATGTTGATCTAGCTTCATTAATCTAGTGTAGCAGATTTGAAGCTCGACTAATAGGATTTTTAATTGTGCACCCACCAGGAATTGAACCTGGATCAATGGTTCCGCAAACCACCGTTCTATCCATTAAACTATGGGTGCATATAACTCTGGTATTGTACTCTGGATCTGAAAAATCAGCAAGAAAGGGACTATTTCTTTATTGGGGGGAAATATTTCTTCTTTTTTAATTTATCAGGCAATAAATTAACGTTCTTTGGATACATCTCGTATCCTTTGCCGTAGCCCTGTTTCTTCATTAGAGATGTCACAGGATTTCTTAGCTCATTGGGAATTGGTAGGTTGGCAAACTTCCTTACATCTTCCTGGGCAGATCTTAGGGCATCATAAGCTCTTCGATCTTTCTTAGCCTTGGCTAAATAAATAGCTCCGTGTGATAAGTTAATTGCACACTCTGGGTAGCCAATTACCTGACAGGATTTAAAAACCTCATTGGCCACAACTAATGCTGTTGGTTGTGCCATCCCAATATCCTCAGAAGCAAAAATCACCATTCTGCGAGCAATAAACAAAGGGTCTTCTCCCGCTTCAACCATTCTGGCTAAATAATAAACAGCGGCGTCAGCATCACTAGCTCTCATGCTTTTGATAAAAGCACTAATAGTGTTGTGGTGTTCTTCTCCATGCTTATCATAACGAAGATGTTGGGATTGCAAAGCATTCTTCAAGTTATTTAAGGAAAAATCTCCATAAAGAGAAAAGGTGTGTTCAAGAATAGTTAATAATTGTCTGGCATCTCCATCAGCAAATCTTAATAACCAATCTTTAGCATCTTTTTTGATACCAAGTTTCTTTTGACCAGTTTCTTTTTTGAAAAGCTTGATAGCTCTATCCATTACAGACTTCATCTCTTCTTCTTTGAGAGACTCTAGAACATAAACTCTGGCTCTAGAAAGAAGTGGTGAAATTATTTGAAAACTTGGGTTCTCTGTAGTTGCTCCAATAAGAATGAGAGTGCCGTCTTCAACGTAAGGAAGAAGATAATCCTGCTGTGCTTTGTTAAACCTATGAATTTCATCTAAAAATAAAACTGGGGATGTATATGACTCTGTTAACTGACGTTGTTTTTGAGTTTCTTCAACAATTTTTCTAACATCACCTTTGCCAGCGCTCACCGCTGACAACTCAACAAAGGTATGTCCTGTTTTATGAGCTAAGATTCTAGCCAAAGTTGTTTTACCAACTCCTGGTGGACCCCAAAAAATCATGTTGGAAATTATTCCAAGCTCCAACATCACCCTAAGTGGTTTATCATCACCAACTAGATGGGTTTGACCCATGAAATCTTCTAAGGAATTAGGTCTTAAGCGAGCTGCTAATGGTGTTTTATTAACATTGACCATGAGGAGAGCTTACACCTTTTATAAACACGAAGAAAGAACGAAAAACTACTCCTCGATTATCAATAAAGTTTTACCAGTCATCTCGTTTGGCCTTTCAAGACCAAGTAAAGAAATCATTGTTGGAGCAAGATCAGCCAACACTCCTTGATTTAGTTCAACTGGTTTGCCCTGCAAATCTTTTGAAACAAAAATGCAAGGAACCGGGTAAATTGAATGGGCTGTGTCTATTTCTCCTGTCTCATTGTCGATCATCTCTTCTACATTTCCATGATCTGCAGTAATGATTAAAATACCGTCTGTCTTTAAAACAGCTTCAACAATGTTTTTCACCTGCTCATCCACAACCTCACAAGCTTTTATTCCTGAATCAAGATCACCAGTATGACCAACCATGTCTCCATTACAGATGTTTACAACAGCTGCATCAAAACTATTCTTCCCGATTTCTTCAACCAATGTCAGTCCTATTTCTCTTGCTAACATCTCTGGTGCATCAACATATGAGGCAACTTTCTTTGATGAAAAAATCACAACATGCTCCCCCGGAAGGGATTCTTCGCTCTTACCGTCTATATAGTAAGTAACCATTTTTTCTTTTTCTGTCTCGGTAAGCCTTAATTGTCTAACTCCTTTGTCAGATAAAAACTTTCCTAGATTCATATCGATATCTTGTCTTTCAAATGCAGTTGGCACATCCATAGCACTGTCATAATCAGTCATGGTAACAAAAAGTAAATCTTGATATTTTTTAGCTCTAGTAAAGGTTTTAACCTCTCCTGATTTTAGCTGTTCTTCAGTTAGAGCCTGACCACAACTACCTCCACTCAAATCCCTGTATTCAAAATCATTTAAAACAAAGGCCCAAGACAATTGTCTAGGACGATCGACTCTGAAATTGAAGAAAATAACAGCATCTTTGTCCTCGATTGTTGGTAAACTACCATCTTCTCTTTTAATAACAATTGGTTCAACAAACTCATCAGCAACTTTACGATCATAAGATCTTTGAAGTGCTGATTGCCAGTCATCAGTTAACTCGCCCTTGCCCTCAGTAATAGCTTCGTAGGCTTTTTGAGTTCTATCCCAGTTTCTATCTCTATCCATTGAGTGAAGTCTACCCATGATTGAAGCTAGTCTTCCAACTCCTAGGTCTTCCATATAAACCTCTAGGTTTTGTAGGCTAGGTAAGCCAATATTTACTGGAGAATCTCTACCATCAGTGAAAGCATGAACATCAACTTGTGAAACACCCTGATCATTAGCCATTTTTAATAAAGCTTTTAAATGCTCAGTGCTAGAATGAACAAATCCTGGACCAACCAATCCCATCAGATGGAGTCTACCGCCTGTTTCTTTCACTCTATTCATTGCATTTAATAAAGCTTCATTTTTAAAAAATATTCCTGTTTCTATAGCTTTTGAAACTCTAGGAAGATTTTGCTGAACTATTTTTCCAGCACCAATGTTCATATGGCCGGTTTCTGAATTACCATCAACTCCCTTTGGAAGACCCACAGACTCCCCACTAGCACCAAGTTTGGTGTGTGGATACTCTGCCCATAGATAATCCATTGTGGGTGTTTTAGCCAACTCAATTGCATTACCGGCAGTCTTTGGACCAATACCCCAGCCATCAAGAATTAAAAGAGTAACTGGTTTTTTACCAGAGTATCTTTCCTGATTAACGAATGGAACCTCTTTATCTATTTTTGGTTTTAAGGGTGATTTAGTTTTAAATAGCTGTGGGCCTGTGAGTGAGTCTGTCATGTTTTTTTCCTATATAATTAAATGTAGTCTTATTAATAATAATACCTGAGTGAATCATTATGCAAAGTAGTAAAGAAGCTATTATTACCAAAATCCTTGATCAAGGAAAGTCTCTGGATGGAGATTCCTCTCAAGAATTTCAAAAGCTAGAATTAAAAATAACTAACTCAGATGAATATTTGGAAATATTAAATCAAGAACAACCATTTTCCAGATGGAATCCATATGAAACAGGTCAAAGAGTTACTATTCAAAATATTGAACAACAGAACTGGATAATCACTGATTATGTTCGAAGACCGGCATTACTAAAACTATCCCTGATATTCGTTTTTCTTGTGGTGGCCATTGGTAAGTGGTGGGGAATCCGTTCTCTTTTATCCCTCATTTCATCTTTTGCAATTATTTTCGGAATGATTATTCCCTTAATTCTTAAAGGATATAATCCCCTGTTTGTTGCTCTTGCTGGAGCTTTGATTATTGTTCCAATAACATTCTATTTATCTCATGGCATTAAAAAGAAAACTCATGTAGCAGTAGCCGGAACAATGATTTCACTACTATTATCTGGATTACTTGCAGCCAATTTTATGCTTTCTGCACATTTAACTGGTTTCTCCAGTGAAGAAGCTGGGTTCCTGAGTGTAATGACTGATGACTCTCTAGATATTAGAGGACTTTTATTAGCCGGAATTATTATCAGTTTACTCGGTACATTAGATGATGTAGCTGTATCTCAAGCTTCATTTGTGCAACAACTCAAAGAGGTAAATCCAAAATCATCATTTAAAGATCTCTTCACTAGAGCTATGAAAGTTGGCCAAGATCACATTTCATCCATGGTTAATACACTTGTATTGGTCTATGCGGGTGCTTCTCTACCACTACTCCTTTTGTTTTTTACTTCTGATGCTAATCCTCAACAAATAATTAATCTTGAAATAGTAGCTGAAGAAATAGTGAGAACATTAACTGGTTCAATCGGTGTTGTGCTTGCTGCTCCAATCACAACCCTAATAGCTGCTGCTGCCTTTTCAAAAAAAGACAAAGAATTAAAACCTAAAAAATAAATTCACTAATGTATACTAATTTTTAACATGAAAAACCTCATACTATTTGATATCGACGATACCCTTATTAATACTGTTCTCTTCAGAAAAATTCAGGATGAAACTCTAGCCAATTTTTTAAAAATTAATGATCTGGAAATAAAAAAGAATAGAAGTGATTATTATCATCAATTAAAAAAAGGCAGTGACTTTTCAGTAGACGAATACCTGAGCTTACTAGCAAAAAAATATAACCATGATTTAAAAAAAATAAAAGAAATTTTTCTAAATAAAAAAAATATTGAGCTTTGCTTATACAAAGAAGTCCCACGGGTTTTAACAAATCTTAAAAAACAAGGTTTTTCATTAGGAATCTTCTCGGAAGGTTATGAGAGTTTTCAGTTACATAAAATAGCGTCAAATAATCTTTTGAGATTTTTTGATGAAGAATATCTATATATTATGCGTAGAAAGATTGATTCTCAGCTCTTAGAAAACTTACCATCTGGAACAATAATTATTGATGATAAACCATCAATTCTTTCAGAACTGAAACAATTTAAAAATATTGTCCCTATTCAAATTACTAGAGAAAATTTAACTGAAAATAAAATTGTTTGTGAAAACCACATTAATAATTTAGAAGAACTATTCGGCTTGCTTCTCAAACTTAACGATTCTTGAAAGAGAGAAAAATAAAACTCCAACAAAAAGATATTGAGTTGGAACTAGGTAAGTCTTGTACATCACTGCATCAATCACGATTGCCAAGATTGGGAAAACTAATTCCAAAAGAGTTGAAACTCTAACGGGAGTTTTAGCTAAACCCTTGTAATAAAGGTATAAAGCAATCATGCCTGTCGAAAGAGCAATAAATACTAAATGCATCCATTGAGATAGGTTTGGGATAATAAAACTACTGCCTTGAAAAGTAAATAAAATAATTCCAGCCAAAATAGTTGTTCCTAAAAACCTAAAGCTTGTGGCTTTTTTAGCATCAACTTTTTTTAGAATCTTCTTGGAAAAAGTTGTAGATACTCCCCAGAAAAAAGCCGCTCCCAAAGCATAGAGGGCAGCCGTAATATTATCTCCTTGTTCACTGATCGAAATAGCTCCTGTTGGGAAGGTTATATAGTAGGCAGCAATTAAAGAGATTGCTGCCCACAACCAATATTTTTTAGAAAGCTTTTCATTTAATAATATTTTTGCAGAACCAATAGCAAACAAGGGTTGAAGTTTTTGTAGTAAAAACACCACACTAAAAGAAATAAAGAATACTTTTTGTAAAGCTGCTGTAAACAATAATGTACCAAGCAGACCACTAAAAACAACAATTATTAATACTTCTTTCCAAACTTGCTTAAAATCTGATAATTTTAGCTTAAGAATAATCGGTAATAAAAACAGTGATCCAACCAAGTGTTCTAAAAAAACTATCTGTAATGGTGGTAAAACAAAAAGACTACGACGAATAACTCCATCGAACGCCCAAAGCGCTGCCGCTAAAATAATAAACAAAGGACCGTAGCTAATTTTTTTAAACATTTAAAACTTGCTTAATTTTTTTAATATCCTTTTCAATCTGATCCTTAAGCAAAGAAAAATCAGTGAAATCCATTACATCTCTAATGTGGTCTTCTAGAATAAACGAGATTTCTTCTCCATATATTTCAGCAGAAAAATCTAAAATATATATCTCTAAAATATCTTTATCTTCACCCTTAACTAGCCTTGGGCCAAAATATATTGCGCCCGGCAACACCCTATCACCCACTTCTACCCAGCCTGCATAAACACCTCTTTTAAGTGATTCTGGCAAAACACTAGGATCTAGATTCGCTGTAGGATAAGATATCTTCGAACCATCTTTATTTCCGTGAAAGACTTTTGATTTATAAATCTTTTTCATTATCAATCCTATTTGCTTCTTCCAACTTTATGTCCCAAACCACCCCATTGTCTTCATGCAGCTCTGCCCAACAAAACCACATCTGAGGATAACCTCCAACTCTTTCACCATCTTTGGTAACAACAATTTCAGAACCAACCTTACCAGCTCTAAGAACCTCTCCCTCAAAACTCCTATATCTGATCTCTTCTTCAGGAAGATCATCTATTGGGAAAACCAATGATTTCTCTCCTAACTGCACAACATACATCATTTCCTTTGCAGGGAATCTTTTATTTTCGTATTTGGCAAAATCAGGAATTTCTGGAGTATCCAAATATCCACTATATGGATTAAAGCTATAATTTTTAAAATATCCAGTATCTTCACTTAAAACCTCTGCATCGAAATGATTTTTTCTAATATTTTCAAAGGTTAAAACCTGAGTGTTTTTAACTAAATCCAAGCGATTACCATTAAAATTTCCAGCAATAGCTTGACCTAATCCTTGAGACCAAAAGCTTTCTGTTTTGGTATCATAAAAAACTAGATTAGATTTATACAAAAACCCAGTGGCTCTAAACTTTAAACCTTGATCCTCTGTGCTACTCCTAAATACAGAGATTGACTCACAAAAAGGACTATAAGTAACCGCATATGGTACTCCTGCCATAAAGTCATTAATCACTTCATGCCAAGTTAAAATATTAAGAGGATAAAAACGTTTGCTACCAGTTATATCAACCAAGACTCCCTTGTCTGAATCATTTAGTTTGGCATTTTTAACAGAGGTAAATTTTGGTTCTGGAATATCTGGGATATCATCTTTACCAACATTTCCTTGAGTAAGATTATTTAAATCAATACTTATGTCAGAGAAATCAGTTCTAAATGATTTAAATTTTTTAGACTTGCTATACCAGTTCCTAGCCCAGCCACCAACAAGCCAGCCCAATACTATCAAAACAATCAAAAAAATAATTCTTTTGTTTTTCATAATTATCATTTTAACTAATTTAATTAAAATTCACTAGGAAAAAATAATTCAAGATCTTGCTTGGTTAAAAGTTTTGATTGACCTGGCCTCAACTCACCAATTTCTAGAGATCCTATAGCAACTCTAGATAGTTTTTTAACATACAGATTTAAGGCCTTCATCATTCTTCTAACCTGTCTATTAAGACCTTGATAAAGAACTATTTCTAAAACAGCAGAATTATCCTCTTTCTCTATTATCTCAACCTCAGCTGGAGCAACCTTAAAGTTTTTCATTCTCATCCCTCTGCGAATCTGATTTAATCCATTTCTAGTTATTTTTCCACTTACCCAAACTCTATATGTTTTTGCCAAATGACGACTAGGATGAGTTAGCTTGTTAGTTAGCTTGCCATCATTGGTCAAAATTATCATTCCTTCTGAATCAACATCAAGCCTGCCTACTGGATAAAGACGTTGCTTGCTTTTTACAAGAGACGTAACCACTGGCTTTCCGGTTGGATCTGAGGTTGTGCTCACATAACCCACTGGTTTATAAACCATCCAGTGCTCATACACTTGAGGAGTTTTTGAAGGGGTAAAAATCTTTTTACCAAATTGAACAGTGTCTTTTTGATCATTAACCTTGTCACCAAGTCTTGCTACTGAACCGTTGATTAAAACTTTTTTTCTTTCAACGAGTTCATCGATTCTTCTTCGTGAAGCAACTCCTCGACTAGCTAAATATTTATTGATTCTCATTAACATAATTTTTCCAAAGACACTTTTAAGTGGTTATCTAAAGATGTATTATACCTTTGTTTTAGTTATAAAAAAGGAAACAATGAAAATTACCGATGTATATGGCAGACAAGTACTAGATTCCAGAGGAAATCCTACTGTAGAAGTAGAGATTACGGTCGATGGAGGATTTATAGGTAGAACCACTGTTCCCAGTGGTGCCTCCACTGGAGCTCATGAAGCACTAGAGTTAAGAGATGGTGGTGATCTGTATCTTGGTCAAAGCGTTTTGAAAGCTGTAGACAACGTAAACACAATTCTCAAGCAAAATTTGGTTGGAAATGATTACAATCAATCTTCTTTAGATAAATTCATGATTGAACTAGATGGAACAGAGAAAAAAGAAAAAATCGGCGCAAATGCTATCTTGGGAGTTTCTCTTGCATTCGCATGGGCAGTTAGTAAAGCTCAAAATAGACCTTTATACGAATACATTGGAGAACTCTATGGTACTAAGGATTTTATTCTTCCAAGACCAATGCTAAATATTATGAATGGTGGAAAACATGCTGGCTGGGCAACAGATATTCAAGAATATATGGTTCTACCAATGACTGCTCCAACCTGGGATAAAAAAATTAGAACTGGAGTAGAAATATTCCAACACTTACAAAAAATTCTTAAGAGCAAGGGCTACTCCACTAATGTTGGTAATGAAGGAGGATTTGCACCAGCTGTTGGCTCAAACACAGAGGCCTTAGATTTAATAGTAGAAGCTATTGATAAAGCAGGTTATTCCCTAGGTGACGAAGTAATGATTGGTTTTGATGCAGCAGCCACTGAGTTTTATAACCAAGAAACCGGAAATTATGAGTTGAAAAAAGATAAAAAAACCCTCACTCCTGATGAAATGGTTGAGTGGGTCATTGATCTTTCTAGAAAATATCCAGTAGCTTCTTTTGAAGATATGTTGGGAGAGGATGACTGGGCTAGTTGGACATCTCTAACTCAAAAAGTTGGAGATAAAATTCAAAATGTTGGAGATGATTTACTAGTTACCAATACAACTAGAATTAAAGAAGCTATCGAGAAAAAAGCATGCAATGCCCTACTCGTTAAGCTCAATCAAATCGGAACCCTAACAGAAACTCTTCAAGCAATGAGGATGAGTGAAGACGCTGGTTGGAAGAATGTTGTCTCTCATCGCAGTGGAGAAACAGAAGATGTGACCATCTCTCACTTGGTAGTCGGAACCAACGCTGGACAAATCAAAACTGGTGCTCCAAGTAGGGGTGAAAGAACTGCTAAATATAACGAACTAACCAGAATAGCTGAAAAACTAGAAAAATAATGCTTAGAACTATTACTAATCTTTTTGTAGCAATCGAGACCTTTGTTGTTAGAAAACAAAAATATTTTCAGTGGTTATTCAATATCTCCGTTGTAGCCATGGTTGGATTTTTTATTCTGACGATTGTCTCAAATAACTTTGCTCGTTCATGGAATGACTTTGGTAAAAAAGCAGCCAACTTAAGCTTGATTACTTTTTGGATAACTTTAGTTCCAGGAATACTGGGAAGAATGAATGTTGGGAGTATTTTCTTACCGATTAAGGTGATTTTAATGATGTTTAGAAAAGAAATCGGCATCCTAATGTATCTATTTGCCATAGCTCACTACAGCTGGTCAAGATTCTTGCCAATTTTCAGCATTAACGGAAATTTATTTTCTATTACCTACTTTGAGGTATTTGGTCTAATTGCCTTTGTTCTATCTTTTCCACTATTCGTTACCTCAAATGACTTTTCTATAGCAAAACTAGGCCACATCTGGAAAAAACTCCACACCATGACCTACGTTATTGTCTGGATGTTATTCTTACATCTCATTGCCAGAGAGCTTGACTGGAAAGCAGTAGTAACACTAGTGATCGCCAGCTTTGAGTGGGCATCACTAATTAATAAAAAGCTATTCTCCAAAAAACTAGTTAGCTAGTTCTCCTAAATAGAAATTCTCAAGAAGACTTCCAGCATATTCAGAGTGTTCCTCTTTCTCTCCTGGCATGTCTAGCCAAAGATCTGTTCCATCTTGGCCACATCTCTTCACCATTGATTTTCCACCTGGATGAATTCCCTTGGCAATATAGTCTGTGAAGTCATAAACCTTGCCCTCAATTGCTTGCCAACAATCAGTTTCAACAGCATGTTCCTCGATTTCAGAAAGAGCAATCATTTTAACTTCTGGTTCTTTCTCCACTACCTCTTCTACTTGCTTATTCATTGGCAAATAGTTAAAAAGAACAAAACCACCAATCGCTAAGAAAAAAATAAATAAAATATTTTTTTTAATCATATATAGCCTCCTTAAAGAGATATTTTAATATCTTCAGTATAAAACAATTGTGAGTGGGATTACCAGTATTTATTACAAAAAAACCGTATAATGAAAAATATGAATTTTTCTTTAGATGGTTCGAGTGTTAGTTTTATCACTGCTTACATAGCTGGTTTTCTTACTTTTTTTGCCTCATGCATCATGCCATTAGTGCCAACATACTTAGGATATCTATCTGGAATATCTTTCAAAAACTTGGGTGAAAAAGAAAACTCTGGTCAAATTTTAAAAACAGCGCTGATTTTTGTATCAGGTTTTATTGGCAGCTTTGTCGCCATGGGATTAATTTTAAAAAGAGTTATTGGGGTATTTAATATCTATAGACCAATTATTGAAAAAGTTAGTGGAGTATTTTTTATACTTCTTGGTCTTTATCTTTTAGGTCTATTTAAATCAAATTTTTTATCAAAAGAAAAACAATTGCCTCTTCACACTTTTTTTGAAAAAAACTTAAATCTTCATGCATTTTTTACTGGACTTGGATTTGGTTTTAGCTGGACACCATGCATCGGACCAGTACTCGCAGTTATCCTTTATTGGTCAGCACAAGCAGATACAGCCATCATGGGAACACTTCTTTTAGTTAGTTTTGGAGTTGGTCTTGGAACACCATTTATTATTATCTCTTTAGCATTTGAAAAAATAGTTCCGTTTCTTAAAAAATATAAAAAGATTAGCAAATATATTAATTATATTTCTGGATCAATTGTTATTATTTTTGGAATATTATTATTAATCGGTAAATACAACGAGATAGCTGTTCAACTATTAGGTAAGTTGTCTATTTCTCCTTTGTCCTACTAATCATCCTTACCAAACAAAAACTCATCATATGTTTGCCAAGATTTCAGTGTGTCTTCAATCATATATTCCAGTGAACTGGCAACACTATTCATAAATACTTTTTGATCAACTCCCTTGTGCCCTATTTCCTGTAAAACATGAATGTTTAAAGTTAAACCTTCTCTTTTGACATATATTGGCACAACCCTTAAATCATATTTGTTGGCCAAATAATAGGGGCCAGTAGACAACTGTCTATCGATTCCAAACATTTTTACCTTCTGAGTTCTTTTTTCTGGAACAGGTAGTCTTGCATCCAAGAATAGAGTCATTGAGCCACCTCCTTTTAGAATTGGATCTATTTGCTTCATTGCTCCACCAAGTGCCACGATAGTAAAACCAAGCTTCTTAAAAAACTTTTTGTAAATTGGAAAAATCGATATCTTGTTTTTATGATAAAAAGTTGAGATCACTTCCTTGTCTGGATAAAGATCATGAAAAACCCTACCAACAACTGGATAAGGGCCAGAGTGAACTCCCAAAAAAACAGCTCCGTCACTCATTGCTTTATCCAATGTTTCTTTACCATAAATTTTTACTTTAAAAATAAAAATGTTGAAAAACAAAAGAAGTAAAACCATAATTCTCTGAAAAATCATCGATAAAAGAGAGCGAATAGAAAAAAATACTTTCTTTAAAAAAGACCATTTTGGCTTAATGATATCTAGATTTTTATAATAACTGATTGGTGAAGGTAACATAATAACTCTATTGTAGAACATAAATATTGATTTATTAACCAACTCATTCTTCCTTCTTTATTTAAACAAACAAAGAAGATATCCTGTTGAGAGATATGAATGCAATCACTCAATTCTTTTACATACTTCGTGAAAAAAAATGGCTATGGGGAGTTATTGTTGGAATAATTGTCTCAACTGCCACAATTACATATTTCATAGGAAGTAAGCAAAACAACAATGGAATAAACTCATTTGTTCCAACATTTCAACTTGAAAAAAATAATGAGGATGAAAATGGGGAAAAAACTACTTTAACAGTTCTGCTTTTAGGCTATGGAGGAGCTGGTCATCAAGGAGGATTCCTATCAGATGTTATTCAAATTGTTCACCTAGATTTTGCTAATAAAAAAACAGCATTAATATCTATCCCCAGAGACCTTTGGGTTTCACTTCCTGGAGGAACAGAGAATAAAATAAATGCTGCCTACAATATGGATAGACAAAATAATGACAAGAAATCAACAATCTCAAGAAACATGGCTACTACAGTCGTGGGACTACCCATTGATTACTATGTCGCTGTTGATTTTGTTGGATTTCAAAGAATTATTGGTCAAGAATTGGGCGGGATTGATGTTGAGGTCAGTGAAGTCTTAGATGACTCATGGTATCCAATTAAAGGAGAGGAGCTAAATACTTGCGGTAAAACTGCTGAGGAAGTAGCCCAGTTATCATCAGATTATTCTGGATTTGAGCTAGAAAAACAATTCGAATGTCGCTATGAACATTTATATTTCCCAACAGGCACTGTACATATGGAGGGTGGAGATGCACTAAAATTTGTAAGATCCAGGCATGGGTCAGCAGGAGGAGATTTTTCAAGATCAAAAAGACAACATGAGGTTTTACAAGCTATTAAAGAAAAACTGTTTTCACTAGAAGGAGTTGACAATATTCCGGGAGTATTTAAAGAATTTTCTGATCATACTCAAACAGACCTTAATACTGAGGTGGCAGAATATTTATGGCCGCTACTCAAGAGTGCTAAAGATCATGAGGTGATAAACATTACCCTCTCTACAGAAAATGTATTTGTTAACGGCAAATCATCTCAAGGAGCATATATTGTTCAACCAAAGTCCTCATGGCAAAACGTACATGATTACATTTATAATCTAATTAATTAATGCTAAAACATACATTTTTCTTTACAAAACAGAATAGCACTCGAAAGCTATTCCATTATATTTTAATTGTTACCATTGCTTTCTTTGCTGATGCCATCCTTGCTTTTTGGTTACCTACTTATCTGCAAAACACATTTTCAAGCGCCACTATAATGGGAGGAATTATCGCCTGCTCATCTGTAGTTGGAATCATAACTGATTTTTTATTTCCCCAATTATTCCCAGACATTCATGAAAAAAAAGCTCTAAACTTTACCCTTTTCTTCATGACTATTTTTATTGGCCTGCTGATGCTGTCCCTTCAATTCCCGTATTGGTGGATATTTATTTTAGCTGTATCTGCTTGGGGTATATATTATGAGTTTTTAGGGTTTGCCAATAGAATTTATGTCACTGATCATGTTAGTAAAAAACTATACACAAATGTTTGGGCTGAAATAGATTTTGGTAAAAGCTTTGCTTATCTAATTGGACCAATAATGGCTGGTATTTTACTAACAGGTGGGAACTTTTCTGTGCTCATAGCAGCTCTTCTAATCATGTTGGCAGCTCAATTATTATTAAGCTTCTTTGTTGATAAAAAGGAAGAGAAAAAAGAAAAATCAATTAAAACAGAAATTCGCCCAGCTCTTGAAATCAAATACTGGCTTACCTTATCAAAGAAAATCTGGCCAATAATTTCCTTAAGTTTTCTTGTAACTGCTATTGATGCAACTTTTTGGACTAGCGGAGCAGTCTTCTCAGAAAAAATTATTCATGATTATCCAATGGCTATTTTAATTATGCCGTTATACATGGCCCCAATGCTAATAGCTCAAATAATTTTAATTAAAAAAGAAATAAATGTTGGCAAAGAAAAGAAAACAGCCATGTTGCTTATGGGAAGTGGTATTTTACTATTTCTAATGGGGTCTGTTGATGTCGGATACAAGCTACTACTCACTACATTTGGCATCGGCTTCTTATCAGCTTTTTCATTCCCATTAATTGAATCTCTATATTCTGACCTAGAAAATAGAATGGGAGTTCATAAAAAACATCTCATGGGTCTCTCCTCTTCTATTTTCAGCCTAGCTTATGTTATCGCTCCTATCACAGCCGGCTTTGTAAGTGATAGATTCGGAGAGCAAAAAACATTCAGTTATCTTGGAGTTATTGTTGGAATAACGGCTTTGATGATTCTAATATTCAATAGAAAAAAAATAATAATCCCTCAAAAAGAAGTTTCGACTTGGACAGAAGCCTAGTTATTAATTAATTGGTTTTTCTGGCTCCACAGGCATTGGTTTTTCAACCTTTATATCCATTGGTGGTTGCTCAGTTACTGACTGATTATTGGGAGCCATTGGTTGCTCAACTGGCTTTGTGTTTTCTGGTATTGAAGCAACTGGCTGATCTAATACAACAACCTTATTCTTTTTCTTCAATAGAACAAATACTAGTGTGCCAATAATCACTATGCTTAAAAATCCACCAATTCCATAGACTAAACTCTTTTGCATACCAAATAACAGATCAATGTCCTTTCCTTCAGCGATTGATTCCTCCGCTGCCTTAGCCAACTCGTTTACCGTTGGGTGGACAGGGTAAGATGTCTCGACTTTATTTAAAAATGCCAATGACTTGGTAAAACGATTCCCCCAATAATATCCGAGGGCTGTTTCCCAATCTTGATAGGTTGCACTAGGTGTTTCATCTAGTGTTGATACTAGCTCTTCAGATAATATTTTTAGATCTCTAATATCTCTTAAGAAATTAAAACTACCAACATCTCCAGCAATTCCATAGGTAGCGATACCTATAACCTCTCCTTTGGAGTTAAATGCTGGACCACCGCTATTTCCATGCCCAATGGTTGCATCTGTTTGAATTAAATTATTTCCCTGAGCATCTTTTTTCATAGAGCTAACAATTCCTCTAGTAACAGTTGGTTTTGTACTGGAAGATTCATAGTCTAATAAAGCTGGACCACCTTCTTTTCCACTAACAATTCCTGGAAAGCCGATCACTAAAATAGAGTCTCCATCTTTAAGATCCTCTGCTTTTCCAAGGTTTAAACTTGGAAAAGTATAGCCGTCAACATCTCTTACTTTTAATAAAGCCACATCTGATCCTTCTGGCTTTTGATCATCAAAAATGACTGCTTTTGAGAACATGTTTGCATAATTAGTTCCCATTAAATCTGCTACAAAAATAGCTTCTTTTTCATCAACAAAACTTTCAATATTTTCTGGAGTTGGCTGCTCTCCAGAAAACTCAAATGACTCTGTACCTAAATTTACAAAATATTTCTCTGTTGTTGGAACAATTTCAATTGCATTTGTTTCCAGTAAATCGTAAATCGATGCAACTAAAACCTGAACTCCAGAGGGATTCTGTAACATGCTGACAGTAACCTTAAAACCTTCTTCAGGAGTAGTTGCCAATCCTTGAGTTGCAAGTGCTTCTCTAACAAAATCAACTAAAAATATAGCAATCTCTTTACTACCTCCATTTAAACCACCTATCAAATCTTGTTCTGGATAAGACATTACTACGTGACCATTGGTTGCCAGTAAGCCTGATCCGTCTACTACAAATCCTGATCCAAATCCGCCTCCACAATATGGATAACTTGATCGAAGATAAACTGATGGAATCTCTTGGGATAATCTAATTTCCTTACAATAAAGATAGAGAACATTTGCCACAGATGGTTTTACTAGTTCAGTAATCTCTGATTCTGCAAAAACAACTTCATCAGTAGTTGCTCCCTTAACCTCACCGCTTACTTCATCTGTAAATTCTATAGAATTTAAGAATGATAAAAGATTTCTTTTCATTGGAGCAGAGATAGTTGTTCTTACCTCAGCCTCAATATATTTTCCTTTACCTGGAATTAAATACTCATAATATGATGCTTCTCCTCCCAAAATCTCCTCTGTAAACTTATATCTAATAGCCATTTTTTCGCCAAGATCAATGATCTCCATGCCAATATATGTATCATTTGTTTCTTTAAATTTACTTTCAAAAGTAGATCCTAATTCATCGATAGACAGGGCAGATTCTTCTTCTGTTAAATCAAAAGTGTCTAGAAAAACAGTTGCAAAGCCCAATTCAGTTCTAAACTTAAAAAGACTAATATCATTACCACTAACTCCATCTAACTCTGAATCATCTGCTTTTTGCCAAAAACCACCTTCTGTTTTAACTTGGTAGTTTTTTCCCTCTGAAATAAAGGCTTCTAGAGCTTCTCCCTCACAGTCTCCACCCACACATTTACTTCCAGCATCGTTATTACCAATCCAAGCCTGTTGTCTTAGGTCTTGATTTTCATTTAAAAACAAGAGAGCAGATAGGCCTGCCAACATAACAAAGACTATTAAAATGAAACTAATTAAAAGTGAGGTTTTTTTATTACCGTAAAGTTTATTTGACATACTTTCCAGTATGACTATTTATAAAACTAATTACAAGAGAAACTATTGTTTTTTCCTTGAGCTCAAAACTCTCAATAATTGAGAGGCCATTGCCATGCTGTTTTCTGAGTGAGTGACAATAACTTGCTCAGGACTCAAATCCATTGATTCTACAGAAGTATCGCTTTCCAAAAGATCTCCCGATTGCAAAAACCTTAGAAGAGTTAAAGAAAAACCAATTTCTCCAGAGTATCTTTAAGGATTCACGCTAATCGAACTCTTAGTAGTTATCGCAATTATCGCCATCCTATCTGTATTGGTTTTTGTAGCTCTAGATCCTGTTAAAAGGTTCGCTGATGCTAGAAACTCCAGAAGATGGGCCGATGCAAATAATATCCTAAATGCAGTAGATACTTACATGGTAGATAATAATGGGTTCTTTCCTGCAGGACTGGATACCAATACTCCAGTCGCTGAGCTTGGATCATGCAATGGTTGTATAAATCTATCTGGACCGCTAGCTCCACATCTAAAATATATGCCAAAAGATCCTATTGGTGGAACTACTGCCAATACTAATTATAGTATTGAAGTAAATGAAGATAACATTGTTACGGTCTATGCAAATAATGCTGAGAACTCAATAGATATTCAAGTTTCAAGGTAATTTAAAGGGAAACTTATTTCTTCTCAGCAAGAATAAATTGATGCTTTTCTCTACCTGCTTCACTAACCTCATCTAACAAAATTTCAAAACCAGCTGCTTCAACTAGTTCTCTATTCTTCTTGGTAGAGTAGTGGCTAGACCAAACTATCTGGCCATGAAGATCATGATCTTGTTCAAAATCTTTGTCTCCCATTGTAATGAGAAGCTTTCCACCTTCTGGTAGAAATGAGGCAATCACTTTTAATAGGTGTCCGTGTTGTTCTTTTGGGATGTGAAAAATTGTATAAAGAGAAATAACTGCATCAACGCTAAACTCGCCTTCTTTAAGCTCTGAAATGTCTTTAACCATAAAAGCTCCTCGTGGACACCTTTGTCTGGCCAAGCTAATCTGTGCTTCTGAAATATCTATACCGGTTACTAAATGACCTTTTTTAATTAAAAAATCATCCACTGGCTCCCCTGCTCCACATCCTAAATCTAGAATAGATGATTGGGAATCCAACAAAGCAAAAAACTTACGAATGTATTTTTTACTTCCTAGCTCCTGCCTATTTCTCAAATAATTTATACCCATCTGATTGTAGGCTTTTTTATTCTGAGCTATTTTTTCATGTTTCATATTAATCTTTGATTATAATCTCTTTACTGTGTTCAACGTCACTAATTAACTCCCTAAGCAGAGAAACTATGGGAATATCTTCTATAGCTCTTTGGTCAATTACAAACAAAGAATTATCTGAAAATTCTTTTAATTCATTGTGATCTCCACCGATGATATTGCGGGCAATTTGAACATTCCATTTAATTAAAGCGCTGAGTAGCATTTCCTTTTCATTATCATTATTTCCTCTAGTCTTTAAAAAGTTTTTAATAATAAAAATCGGTAAAGACACTTGAAATGGCAAAGCTATTTCTTCCATTATCTTTTTCCTATTTTTTTCATCAACAATTGCCTCATCTCCATAAAAATCTATGAATACTACCAAAGACTGGTGATTTGGCATTGAATCATAGATATTTTGCTTACCAAGTATTTCCTCGCCCAATTCCTCTAAAAGAATATCTTCAACATGATTATCGTTTTCCAAATACTCTCCAATAGCTGAGTGGGAAGCTGCACAAGCTCCACATTTTTCATGAACTTGTTTTTCTACTGCAGAAAGATTATCTGCTAATCTTTCATCTATACAGTGTAGAGAATAGCCTGTTTCCCTAATAAATCTGTAAAAATCACCCATTAAGCTTAATTCTTTTAAAGCAAAGTTAACTCCAGCAATAGTAATAAATCCATTATTAATTTCAGCTGCTTTAACAATTGCTTTCCAGATCTCAGAATCATCATTATCAAATGCTAATGCTAATCCTCCTCCAGCTACAAAAACTATCTCTCCAGGAATATCCTGTAACCATTTATTTGGATTCTCTGCAGCCGCTTGCCAAAAATCATGAATTTTCTGAACTTTTTCTGGTAAATTGTTTTCGATCATAAGATCTATAGTTTATAACTATTGATTGTGCTTTCACAAGCTGATATTCTGATCCTAAGTGATATATAAAGTCACTCAATGTATTAATAAGCAGTAAGGAGAAAATGGCTGAAAATCCATATTTAACAGCAATATTAGCTAAACGATCAGAGAGAAAAGAATCTCACCCTGATATGAGAGATCTGTCTCAGGCTGAAATAATTCTCCTATCAACTATTACTCAAGCTATATCCCAAGGCCTAGAAACATTGAGTCAATATGGATCTTTTGAAGTTGCTAGTTTAGCTGCAGCTGGTGCAGGAGCAACTAGCGCTACTCTAGAAACAGTTAGTGCTATTAAAAACTAAATAACACCCCTTAAAAGAGGTGTTATTTCTATCTTAATTAAAGAGAGTGGATTATCTACCTCTTCTCATTCCCATTCCATTGCCACCACCATCTCTTTTTCCTTGACCAAAGCCCATGAATAGATTCATATCTATTCCATTCTCTTCAGCCCATTGTTCAAACTCAGCTCTATGAGCTTCCTTTTGCTCTCCCATGGCAGTAAATTCTGCTCTCATTTGCTCTTTCTTCTCTAGGATGAGTCTTTTTTGATCTTCAGTGATTTCACCATTACTAACGGCTTCATCTAATCTTCCTTCAAAACCTAGCTTAGCTTCTTCTCTGTGCTCTTCTCTTATTCCTGAAAAAGCATCTTCGACTTCTGCTTCAGATTTTCCTAACTTTTCAGAAAGCACTTGCACCATGTTCTGATGTCTGTCTTCATTGCCATAAGCTTGTGCTTGAGAAATGGTATAGGCCATTCCTCCTGCAACAACTGCTAAACCTAAAGACAAAGCGATTGTTTTTGTTTTCATTATTTTTTCCCCTTCCCAATTAATGGGTAAGTTATTTAATACTAAGAAGAAGTTTATACAAAAGAGTTGAGAAACCTTTGAGAAATGTTCTTAAAAAACTAAGGTAAAAATAGAGCCCTTATTTAACTTACTCTCAACAGTTATTTTTCCACCATGCTGGTCAATGATTTTCTTTGCCACGGCCAATCCTAACCCATATCCCTTGCGATCAATGTTTGTCCTAGACTCCTCAACCCTGTAAAAACGATCAAAGATTTGAGAGAGATGTTTTTCATCCATACCAATACCTTGATCAATTATTTTTAAAATTGTTTTATTTTTTTGGCTTTTACCAATAATTTTTATATTAGTGTTTTTATCACTATATTTAATAGCATTATCTAAAATAATCATTACTGCTTCTACCAAAGAATTTTCATTACCTGAAATAGATTGATTAACATTTGAGGTTTTTATCTTAATCTTCTTTTTGTTTGCCAAAGGCATAATGTGAGCCACTGATCGTTTAATTACTTTTTTTAATTCAACTTTTTCAAAATCTAATACAAATTTCTTATCATCAATTCTTGCCAAGGAAAGAAGATTTTCTGTTAAAGAAGCAAGGCTATCTACATCTTTAAGATTGTTTTTTAAAACTTTCTTGGAAGATTGATTTAGTTTTTTATCTAATAGCTCAACCTCCAAAGAAGTCTTTAAAGCAGTTAATGGCGTTTTTAATTCATGAGCTGCATCAGCTATAAATCTTTTTTGTTTTTTTAAATATTCTTGAATTGGAAGTAAAGTTTTTCCAGCTAGAAAATAGCTAGCAGTACCTCCAGCGATCATCACCAGCACATTAATTATTAATAATTGTTTTTGTAAAAGAGTTTCAAAATTAGCAAAATCTTCCTCTAAATATTCAAGTCTTTTTGGATTATGAGAAAGCGGTTGATTTCTAAAATTTCTACCTTCACCGATTTTTAGCTCTATTTGTTGATACTGAATTCTCAAAACTTGGATAGTTCTTAAGTAATACATGCTACTAAGCAACAAACTGATAAACAGAATAACAACTGTGTACCAAAGGCTTAATTTTATTTTTGCTGTTTTAAACTCTTTCATTATTTCTTTTCCCCAAATCTATAGCCAAATCCTCTAACTGTATTAATTAATGGTTTTTCTTTTGGAAAAGCCTTATCTATCTTGTTCCTTAAATATCCCAAGTATACCTGTGCTGTGTTTGGCAAAACATTACTGTCATAATCCCAAACTCTTTCAGTTAGTTGTTCCTTATTAAAAACTCTTCCGGGATTTTTCATTAAAAACTCCAATAGAGAAAACTCTTTTTTAGATAAATTAATAATCTCACCACTTCTGATAACTTCAAAGTTTTTTGTATCCAACTCCAAACCATTGATAACCAGCTTAGAGCTAAGCATAGCTTTTGGTCTTCTAGATAGAGCCTTAAGTCTTGCTAGTAACTCAACAAAAGCAAATGGTTTTCCTAAATAGTCATCAGCTCCAGCATCAAGCCCATCAACCCTATCAGTAATTTCTGTCTTGGCAGTGAGCATTAATATTGGAGTATTGTTTTTTTCTTCGCGAAGCTTTTGACAAATCTGAACACCATTTAAACCAGGAAGCATTCTGTCTAGAATAATAACATCATAGGGTTCATTGCTGGCTAAATCAAAGCCATCTAATCCATCATTAGCAACATCTACAACATGAGACTTAAGCTCAAGTCCTTTTTTTATAGAATCAGCAATTGTTTTTTCATCTTCAATAATTAGAAGCTTCATAAGAATATATTATATAGTCTAGATTGAGAAAACGTTGAGAATTAATCTGATAATACTAAAATATCATCAAATAACTCATTTAAGGGTAAATTACTATGAGGATCAATTCCCTCTAATAATTCGCCAATCAGCTCATTTAATAATTTTTCAGCCTCATCTCTATATCCTGCATCAACTAAATGCTCTAGTGCTTGTCTAGCAAACAACATATTTATTCTCCCTGAAGTCCTAGGGCCATCAAAAAACGTCCCGCAACTAGTCATGGCAGCAAGTGATGATGCTTTGGCTGCTAATAGGGATAAGCTAACATCTTGCTCATCTCCTTCATAAGAAAAAGCCCTATCAAAATCACCAACTAGTTCTTCAGCATAATCACCATTAAAAACTCTTTCCAAAAGACTAGTTATCTGGTCATTCAAATTAGTCACAGCACCCATAAAATATGATTTCCACTCACCATTAAAACCATTGTCACAGGGACAAGGGCCATGCCACCTTTGTAAATCTCCATGAGGACAACTCCAAGCGCTTCTTTCATCCAATGATCCTTCTATAAAATCATCATCTCCCCATATTTCAGTGATCTGATTTATTCCAAGAACAGCAATTCCCGCTTCTGGTAAACTTGTTTCCACTAGGTGCTGTAAAAAATGATCTCCAAATTTAGAATGATGACCAAAAGTCTCTCCATCAGTCCAAGCAACCATTGGCAATGAATCAGGTAAATTATCAAACCGAGGAGCAACAACATCATTGGCAAATCTATCTGCATTGTCTTTAGCATCAAAGGCTAGGCTTGATGAAACAGGTCTATCAAAAGAAAGTAATAGCATTTCTCCACCACCATACAAAGAAATCTTTACTGGCCTATTATCTACCTCACCTTCATTAGTATCTATTTGCTCTGGAGCACAAATCACTCCTATATATCCACACTCTGATAAAACATCTAAGGTCTCCATATCTAAAGCCGTTTCTGGTGCCCAGAACCATGATGGTTGCTGACCAGTTTGTTCTTCAAAAACTCTTTTCCCAGCCTCGATTAAAATATATTTATCTTCATAGGAAAGGTCGGGTAGAAGAACATGTAAAAATGGATCTCCAACACCCCTGTCTTTGAGGGATCCTTCTAAATCAGGAACATCACCTGGAGATATCTCCTCCATTTCTTGCCTCATGGTTGTGTAAAAATCGAATGAAGTATGATCTAGAATTCCTTTTCTAATCTGTGGAACATAACTCTCACGAGCTATTCTCTCGTTCCAATCAACACCTCCAGGATCTGTTTGAATATCCTGAACTCTCTGATGAGCTCCTTTTCTAGGGGGTTGATAAAAATGTTCTCCAAGAACAATTTGCCTCTCTTTGCCATGCGCCATTAATATCTAGAATATACACATTTAATCTCTTTGGAAAGAAGGGGTTAAAGCGAAAGCTGGTTCTTGAACTCTCTTGTAAACAGCTTGCCTAGCGCTCTGATAAGAGCCGGAATAAACTATATCCACATTTTTGGGATCTTGGTCTATTTGCAACAATTCTTTAAACTGAGGTATATCTAAAAACTCAATAATATCTTCGTGAGAAAAAACCTGTATTTCACTCAATGAATAATCATCCACTCTTGGTTCCAATGAGCCCATATTTCCTGGCGTATCTATTTTGTAAAAATAATTATTTCCACCGATTTTCGCAATTGCAAGCCAATCAAACTTTTCTGACTCTCCAATATCTGTTCCACGAATTCTAACAATAGTGGTTTGACCATCTATTAAATCACTTAATCTAATTTCTGTGAGGCAGTCTTTAATATAAAATGTTCTTTTTATAGATTGAACTTCTCCATTAATAAATTGAAGTAGAGCCCATTGAGCCATACTCTCAGCTATCTTTGTTTCTACCTCTTGGGATTCATCTTTTCTTGAGAAAAGAAAGGGATATTTTTCCATAATAATAAATATCTAGGCAGATATCTTAATTATTTTTCAGTTGTTTCTTCAATAATATATGCAGGCAATCTGCCACTAGTCATCAACCAAGTCATAACTCCAACAATAAGTAGGATAACTGTCATAAAGATATATCCAACTAGACCCATTTTTTCAGTAGTGTCTGGACCAAAAAACTCTAAGTAGGTTGTAAAAGCCCAAACAATTAAAAGTAGTGGGGTTATATACCAGCGCTGCCATTTAGGAATAAAGATTTTCTTTTTAGTTTTCATAGTTTATTTTCCTTCTGGAATTACCAACCAACAAACAAGATATGTTGCTATTCCAGGAATACCTCCAGGTAATAGCATTAGAACAAAAATTAGTCTAAATAAAACAACATCTACATCAAAGAAATCAGCAAGACCTGCTGCGACTCCAGCTAATTTTCTATCTTCAAGATTTCTTCTTAATTTCTTTTTTATCATAGATTTATTATATCATCAGGAGCAATTACTTGATTATTCCCTCTAAAATATGTTCTTCAGGAGTCTCATCAACTATTGTCTCCAAAGTAATAACTACTTCATCAAAACCAATCTGATCTGACTCCTTATCAATATATTCCAGAACATATACTCCATCTTTATACTCCATCGCACCTGTTGAGAAAAACTCTAGGGTTGGCTCTTTTTTAACTAACCATCCTTCATAGGCTAATCCTTCTTCTAGTTTTGGTAGTTTTGCCTTAACTAAATGACTAAGTGTTCCATCCATGCGTAGAATATAGGCTGTTGCTGAGCCTTCACCTCCAGAAACATCTTTTAAAGTAGTTGATTTTGTATCTGGCTTTTCTATCCAGCTACCCATTTTCTTTTCTTTTGCCTTATCAACAACAACCACATCCATGCCGTCTTTGTCCATGGAAACAACCAGCTTTTCATCAGGTTTTTTCAAGAAATATAAATAAGTGGATATAGAGACAAATAAAATTAGTCCCAAAAAAACAAATAGTTTTTTCATTATCACGACCCTCCTTTTAATTAGTTAATAATTATTTCCAGCCGTACTCAGAATAATGTTTTTTTTTACGAATCGAGTTAATAGCAAGTTTTACACAAGGAACCATGTTTTCTGGTAAGTCATCTAAGTCAAACCAAGATATATCAGAACATTTATCCTCTTCACAGTTTACTATCTCACCATCCCATTTATCCACTGAAAAATATGCGTCAACTCTTTCAGAGCCATCTGTGCTAGATTTTCTGTGTTGAATATGAACAACCTCAATGTCTTCTTCTTTTAGAGTAATCCCTATCTCTTCTTTTGTTTCTCTGATCATTGCCTGCGTATATGTTTCACCTGGATCAACATGACCAGCAGTCAAAGAATAGTCACCATCGTGATAACCAGTATTAGCTCTCTTTACCAAAAGAACTTTGTTGCCCTCTGTTAAAAACAAAAAAGAAGCCACAATATTTGTGTGGCGCTCACTAGTGTGCATGAGGAACCAAAGATAAAGTTAAATACATGAGAGCAGCACCAAGTAAAAGAACAAGCACTGCTTTGGTTTTTTCTATTTCTTTATTAGCTCTTGGTAAGAAGTCACTTGCTCCAAGATAAATAAACATTCCAGCAGCTATAGACATTAGTATTCCAGGAAGCTGAGTTCCTGTTACAAAGAAATAAACAACAAGTGATCCAAGTACTGTAGATAGTGATGAAAATAGATTGACTAAGAAAACTTTTTTCTTTGAAAAACCAGCTTTTAATAAAATACCAAAATCTCCAATCTCGTGAGGAAGCTCATGTAGAAGTGTAGAAACAGCTGTTACAAAACCAAGTCCTGGGTTTATTAAATATGCAGAAGCAATAGCGACACCATCAATGAAGTTGTGAATTGTGTCACCAATAATAACTAGTGGAACTGATTGTTCTTCATGACTATGACTATGTTTGTGATCATCATGATCATGATGATGGAGATCAAAAATAAAATTCTCAAAAATATATGTAACAAAGAAAGTAGCCAAAACAATATTGAATGCCTGATGGCCTAATATTTCAGATGCTTCTGGAAGAAGTCCTAAAAAGGCAACTGTCATCATTACTCCAGCCGCAAAAGGAGTTGAGTACTTAGTTAAAGAAGCACTCCATTTTTTAACTACTAAGAATAATGTTCCACCTGTTAAACCTAATACACTAGCTAAGAGTGATAAAGATAGAATATTTAGTAAATCTGAATTAAAAAGCATATCTATATTCTAGCACTAATGCCAAATTAAAAGTGTAATTTAAATCTTAATTTTATAATCCAGTGACTCTATAGTCTTTTTAATCTTATCTGTTGTTACTTTTTTTGGATCATAATTAATTTTTGTCTCTGATTTTGCATAAGAAGTAGTGGCTGAAATAACTCCATCTAAATCTTCTAGTTCGCCATCGATACTAAGACTACAGCTAGTGCAGTGCATACCATCTATCTTCAAAGTAATTAATTCACCTTGCTTGTCTTTTTTAAATAAATTAAACATATTTTTCCTTACCTATATTACTTCTAATACCCCAGTATACATTCCCATTGAACAACTAAAGGTATATCTACCTGCTTTATTTGGCGTAAATACAAATGATTGAGAATCAGTAGATTTTAGAGAAGCTCTAATGCCGAACTCTCTAAAAACAAATGATAGTGCACAAGAATAAACATCATTACTGTTTAGTGTTAAATTCACAGGCACTCCTTTCTTGCAGTTTATCATATACAAAAAATCTATACCTTTAAAAGATCACTAGTATTGTGATACCTTTATAACTATGAAAAAAACTAGTTTACTTTTTTTAATTTTATTAGTTATCGGAGGATTCTTTTTATCCAAAAAAATTGACTCCAGAAAATTAACTTCATCTGGAAATAAACCCGTAAAACTCTATTGGTTTATTCCTGACGGAATGAGAGCTGATCCAGAGTTATTTAACATCTATCAATGGGCCGAGGAAGGAAAGCTTCCAAATATTAAAAAGCTCATGGATAAAGGAAGCTATGGTTTTTCAAAACCAACTTTCCCATCACATACTCCTACTAATTTTGCAACACTACTAACCGGTGCTCTTCCAGAAATACACGGTGTTGATGATGGACCAATGCACGTTGAAGGCAGTCCTCTTAATAAGGTGGCTATTGCTGGTTTCAGATCTGTCGCTAAGAAAGTTCCACCTATTTGGAAAACACTAGAAGAACAAGGTGAGAAAGTTGCTCTTATTTCTATGCCTGGATCTACTCCTCCTGAAATAAACAAGGGAGTGGTATTAAGAGGTAGATGGGGTGGCTGGGGTGCTGATTTCCATGCACTCAATTTTGAATCAAAGGGAGATCTAGTTCAAAGAGTGAAACAAGGAAGAGGCTCAAGATTATTCTTCTTTGGACCACAATTAACTAGCTACATAGACCAAGCTGAACCAACTGGCTGGTCAAACCTCCCAGAAAGTTATTCTGAAATATTTGAAATAAAAATGAACGGCTGGGGCAAAGATGTCTTTGCAATTGTTTATGATTCTACTGACGACAATGTAATAAATTATGATCATGTTGCTTTTTCACTAGATAAAGAAAACATATTCTCTGATCTCAAACAAGGGGAATGGGGAGATTGGAAAGAAGTAGTATTGAAATGGAAAGCAAATGAAGAATTAGTAGATGTAAACAGTGATCTCAGGGCAACTGTTATTAAATTAGATGATGATGGTTTTTTCAGACTTAGATTATTTTACAACAACTTGAATGACAAGATTTCTCAGCCAGAGTGGGCTGCAGAAAAAATGAAAGAATCTGTTGGACCAATGATGGATTTTGTTGACAACTTCCCTCCCCAGCTCATTTATTATCCAGAAGATAAAAACACATTTGTGGATGAAGCCTGGTTTACTTTTGACTGGCATACGAAAGCAATCTCAGCAGTCAATAAAAACTTCTCACCAAGTGTTGTTATTCATGACATATATACACCAAACCAAATGCTAACCAGTAGATGGTGGATGGGATATTTAGATAAAAGTAGTTCCAGATACTATGATGTATCAGAAGAAGAAAGAGATGTTTTGTGGAGTGAAGTTTTTGAAATGTATAAAAAGCTAGATGACATGATTGATGAAATCATGGCAAACACCGATGAAAATTCATACATTGTTTTAAGCTCAGACCATGGAGCAGTTCCACTAGATAGGTGGGTAAATCTAAATAACTTTTTTGCTCAAAAAGGATGGCTTAAATACACCATTGATCAAAAAACTGGAGAGCCAATTATTGATTGGAAAAACTCCACTGTCATCTATTTAAAGATGTCCCATGTTTATATAAACCCTGATGGTCTAGATGGTGATTATAAAAGAGCATCTGGAGAAGAATATGAAAAACTAAGAGATGAGGTAAAAGTTGCCCTACAAAACCTCACAGATAAAAATGGCATTAAGCCTTTAACTGAGGCCGTGTATTGGGAGGATGCCAAACAATTTATGAATTTAGACCCAGAGAGAGTTGGTGACCTCGTTATCGCTAATATGGCTGGTTATGGCTGGAATGAAGAAATGACAGCTGACAGAGAAATATTTACTATTCCTCTAAAAACAGGATACAAGCAAGCTATTGATCCTGATACTAATGGTATGTGGACTCCATTTATTATGGTGGGGCCAGGGATTGAAGCTGGAAGATACTTGGGAGACGACCCTATTAGTCATATCGACCAATATCCAACCATCATGAAAGCAATGAATAAAGAAATGCCAGAATTTGTGCAAGGAAAATCCTTAAACATATTTAAATGAAGAAAAAGGCCTCTCTATTTATCATTTGTGTATTAGCTCTAATAGCTGTTTATCTATATGTATTCACGACTTTTTTTAAAAAAAGTAACAATCAGTTGAGTTGTATTGACTGCAATCTAATTGTCATGGATATAGATGTTATGAGAGCGGACTTAATAGATTGTGAAAACAATCCAAACAATACTCCAAACATATGTTCTCTAATAGATGAGTCTCAAATATTTACAAATCATCATACTCATTCAGAGCTAACAAGATCTGGAATAGGGTCATTTTTAACATCCACATATCCAAAATCCCATGGAGCTTGGAATGAGCTGTTAATTCTAAACGATAATCTAGTAACCCTTCCAAAAATTTTGTCAGAAAATAATTTTTCTACATATAACTATGGATATTTTTGGAAACAAGAAATTAGTAAACACTATCAAAAATATTTTCCGATAATAGAAAAAATAAAAATGGGGAAAAGGTTTGATAATTTAGAAGAGCCTTTCTTTGCATTTATTTATAACTCATGGCTTCATGAGCCATACTTGTCTCAGGATAAAAATCACGTAATTGATAATCCCAATAAACCAGAGGGGTTTCCAAACAATGCATTTGAAATGGAAGAAGCAAGAAAAAAATATGTGCTTGATAGCTATGAAGAAATTTTTACCCAGAAAGCCAAGGAAGAATTATTCTCAAAAGAAAATGTAACTGATGATGAAATATATGGTTACTTTCAAAATTCCTGTGATGACCCAATAAAAACAAGAATAAATGAGTCCGTTTTTGGCTGCTGGAGAGCACATGCAATTATATTTGAAAAATATATAAATCCCGGCAATAAAGATCACATAGATTTTATAAAATATCTTTACTCCCAAAGAATGAAAGATGTTGATGGCTTAATTGGAGAAATAATAGAAGAACTAAAAAATAAAGACTTATGGAATAAAACAATTTTTATTATTAGATCTGATCATGGTGAAGCATTTATGGACCATGGCCAACTAAGTCATGGACAACTTTATGAAGAAATAATAAAAACTCCTCTCATAATCAGAATTCCAAACTCAAAAAAAATCACACATAATATTTATTCTCAAACAATTGATGAGATGCCAACAATTTTGAGTATATTTAATATTGATCCACCTCATACAGCACAAGGAAGAAACCTATTCTCAATCTTAAAATCAAAAGAAAAAATTGAAAACTTTGGTATGGCTCAGTTTCATATGGGAGGTGGTGGAGAAATCACTAAAGAAAAATATAAGCTAATAATAAACCCAGATAGCTTTGAGGTTAAATTTGAGTTATATGATTTAGAAACAGATCCTTTTGAAAAAGATAATATAGCTCGAAAAAATCCATTGATAGTTAATGATATGTACACTGAGTACTCAAAGTTTATAAACACTCTTCCAGACTACTCTCTCCAGCAAGATATACTCGACAAACTATCGCCAGATCAAAGAGAGAGAATGATTAGAGAAGGATACTTTTAAATTACAAGCAGTCAATTTTTGGAAAAACAAAGTCAGTATTATTTTTTTCTATTATAAATTCTAAAAAATATATTTTCTTCTGATTTGAACAGTAAAAAAAACTACTATAATCTATATACTCAACATCATCCTCCTGACAGGATCCGCTAACCAAGCGACTGTTTAAATAAGTTTTAAATTTATAATTTTTAAAACCATCTTCATTGTCCTCTATCTCTATTTTAGGCTGAAAACTTTTATTGCACTCAATCTCATCTGATATTTCTCCAGGATAAGGAGATATATCGTTTGCAAACTGAGCTTCAACTCTAGCAATTCTTGATTTTAATAAACTAGCTACTTCTTCAAAATCATCATTATTAACAATCTCTACTCTTAATTGCCTATCATTATTTTTATAAAGTCCCAAAAAAACATCTTCTTTTTCAATAAAAACTTCTTGAAGATCATATTCACTTCTTTGATCAAAGTTTAAACAATTAATTTTTTCACATTTTTTATTTAAAAAATAAAAACCAAAACCAATTGCCAGAAACAAAATAATAAATAGTAAATTTTTATTCTTAGTCATGTTTTAATACTACCTAGATTATGTAATAATGTCTAAATCAAATGGCTAAAAAAATATTTTTTTCATTAATTTTTATTATCATAATTATATTTTCTATAAATAAGTTTTCACTAATTGAAGAAAAGAGTGAAAATAATATCAATGAGTTGGAGATTTGCAAAAACTGCAACGTTGTTTTAATAGTTATAGATACTCTTAGGGCAGATCACGTTTCACTACTTGGATATGAAAAAGAAACTACTCCAAATCTAGATAGATTCCTAGAAAAATCATATATTTTCGAGAACAACTATTCAGTATCATCTTGGACCCTTCCATCCATGATGAGTATGTTAACCGGCACATATCCGATGCAGCATAAAATAAATAATAAGTACTCTGCTCAATTCCCAACAAGAATTACTGACCTCAACCATGAATCTCCATATCTCGAAACAATGGCGAGTTTCTTTGAAAATAAAGGCTATGCCACTGCAGGATTTACTGGAGGAGCCGGAATCAAGCAAGATTTTGGATTTAATAAAGGCTTTAACACATATGAAGATAAAGTTGATTTTGCTGGATTTGAGACAACATCTCCAATGGCTATTGAGTGGCTAGACACTCATAAGGAAAAACCTCACTTCCTTCTCCTACATGGGTATAACGTCCACGGACAATATCTATACAATGAAAACGTTGATAGAAAATGGTCGGCTTCATATGAGGGCGATCTAAAAGGATCAATCGAAGAGCATATTGAATTAAGAGATGAAAGTATCAAGAAAGACAATCTTTTCGTTAATGAGGAAGATAGGGAATTTTTGATCAATAGATATGACGATAAAATTTTTAATATGGATAAACAACTAGATCAGTTTATAAAAGAATATGAGCAGCTAGCGTTTGAACAACCAACAATTTTTATCATTACATCAGATCATGGTGAAGAACTATTTGATCATGGAAAGATTGATCATGGGCACTCTCTCTACGACGAATTAATAAAAACACCACTAATGATAAAAATGCCAAATCAAGATAAGCAATACAAAATAAACTCAATGAGTAGGAGTATAGATTTAATGCCAACTATCATGGAATTATTAGGCCATAGCTCAGAAAAAAATGAGCAATTTGATGGCATCAGCATTCTTCCAATAATGAATGGTGAAAAAATAGATCAAGAAATTCTTTTACACACAAACTACAGGCACTCTGTTTCTTTAAGGGGTGGAATAAATAAAAAGCAAGAAAAAATTATTTATGATTTGATGAATAAAAATAGTAAATTTTTTGATTTAAAAAAAGACCCAAAAGAACAAGATAATATAAATAAAAATACTGAGTATGATGATACCTATAATTGGTTAAAAAATAATTTTTGGGAAATAGAGTGGAATATGTCCCTCTCTAAGTGATTTCTTTATATCTAAAACAGCTAACTTCATGATCATTGACCAAGCCTACTGCTTGCATATGGGCATAAATAATAGTCGGACCAACAAACTTAAAACCACGTTTCTTCAAATCTTTGCTCAAAGCCTCTGATTCTTTAGAAGTTGCTGGAACTTGAGACATTTTTTTCCATTTGTTAACAATTGTTTTTCCGCCTACGAATGACCAAATGTATTTATTAAAACTACCAAATTCTTTTTGGATATCCAAGAAAAGTTTTGCATTGTTAATCGCTGCTCTTATCTTAAGCTTATTTCTAATAATCTCTGGATTATTAATAAGCTTTTCAAAATCTTTTTCTGTAAACTTAGCTACTTTCTGAGGATGAAAATCTGCAAAAGCCCTCCTATACCCTTCCCTTCTTTTTAAAATAGTAGACCAACTAAGGCCGGCTTGTGCTGCTTCCAACATAAGAAACTCAAAGTGCTTTGTATCATCATGAACTGGTACCCCCCATTCACTATCATGATATTCATGAAACAACCCATTTTGAGCCCAATCACATCTTTTCTTGATCATATAATTTTGATTATATTAGAATAATAAAAATATATGTATCATGAATACATATGAAAACAGAAACAACTGCGTTAACTCCTACAACAATATTCACTAAAACAAATCTTTTTTATGCAACTACCTTTGCTTTACCGCTAATTACTCATGGTCCACAACTACTGGTTGGCACAGCTGTAAACCTCTTTCTTTTTATGGGAGCCAAAAAGCTAACAGAAAAAGAATTAGTTTTGCTCGCTATTTTGCCAAGCCTTGGAGCCATAGCAAATGGAGTTCTTTTTGGATCATTAACAAAATTTCTCCTGTTCTTTGCCCCAGCAATATGGCTTAGCAACTTCCTTTTAATGGGGGTCTTCAAAAAAACAAGTAATCTTCCTGGCGTTATTAGAATAGCAATCGCTAGTTTAATAAAATCAGTTTTACTTTATTCAGTTGCACTAGCCTTATTCCAATTAAACTATGTCCCTAAAATATTCTTAACTACCATGGGATCACTCCAGTTAATTACTGCTGTTGCAGGAGGATTTCTTGCACTAGGTGTAAATAGACTCAATCTTCTTGATGAAAAAAGGAATAATTAATGACTGAGCAAAAGCCAATGAACGAGCCTCAAATTTTAATTGACTTAATAGAAAGAAGGCAGCCTATCGTCGCAATGTTGGCCCCATCATTTCCAATTGTTTATGAATATCCAAACATTATTGGAAAACTAAAGAGACTGGGCTTCAATCATGTAATCGAAGTATCTGCTGGAGCAATGAAAACCAATGCCGCAGCTGTTGAGATACTCAAAAACGATCCAAAAGCAAGAATTATTACTAGTCCATGCGCTAGCTTTGTTAGAATGATTCGCACTAAATATCCTCACCTAAAAGAATATTTGGGATTTGCTGCAGACTCACCAATGGTAGCAACGGCAAGAATGGTTGAAGAAAAATATCCAGGACATCGTCCTATTTTCATTGGACCATGTAATGCTAAAAAGCTTGAAGCAAATGAAGATTATCCAGAACTAAAAATAGTCTCTGTTACATTTGAACAAATGAAGTCTATTTTTGATAATTTTAAAGTCATTGATGATCCCTCTGATTCTCAGGCAAAATTTGATATTGAAGAGCCTAAAACTCGCCTCTATCCAATTTCTGGTGGATTAGCACAAAGCAGTGAAGTTAAAAACTTGCTGGCTGATGAAGAAGTAGAAGTAGTTTCTGGTTGGCAGAACTGTGAAAAAGCCTTAGAAAGATTTCAAGAGAATGACAGAGTCAGGTTGTTGGATATCCTTTTTTGTGAAGGCGGCTGTATTAGTGGCCCAGGAATTATCAGTGATTTAGACATCAATCAACGCAGAGAAAAAGTTGTTGATTACTGGAAACTAGAAGAAGAAAATAAACCACAGATAAACCTAGAAAATAAATTTCTAAAAACTATAAAAAAAATACTTACCGGCTTTAAGAGTCCTTAAAAAAACTATTATATTAAAAAATATTTGTTAATATAAAAACTAGAGACGACCCCTTGGTCTATCTTTTATAGGAATGTAAGAATCACCACTCTTCTCCTGAAGAGCTTCTAACAAAGGCCAGTGTTTAGATCTGTCCCATGCTGGTTCTTTTTCATTGTTGGCTTGCATTCTCTGGAGCTTGGCTTTTAAGGCAGTTATTTTTTCCTCTGAAAAATCAGATAAATCTGACACAGAGGCATTACTTAATAACCCTAGTTGTGTTTCTTTATCCATTTTACCTAAGTCCTCCATGGAAATATCTGATAGAGAAATAAGTGCTGGGTTTTCTTGCATATTATTATTATATCAAATTCAATTAATGGATTTCTTATTAATTAAGGTTTAGAATAAATCTCTTATGTATAACTCGATTCTTAATTCTTTATTAAATTGGCTTCATTCTCTAGCTACCTCGCTAAACCCAGACTTTTTTGTGGTTGTGGGTGCCTTTCTTGAGGAAATTATTGCACCAATTCCATCTCCCTTTGTAATGACAACTATAGCGGTCATTGCACAGGCTCAAAATTTTAGTTTTTCATACCTAGTATGGTTAGTTATTTTGGCTTCAGCAGCGAAGACACTCTCTGGGTTATTAATCTATGTAATAGTAGATCGTGCTGAAGATGTAATTGTTGGAAAATATGGAAAATATTTTGGTGTTAATCACAAGAGCTTGGAAAAAATCGGAAGCATGCTTAATCATTCTTGGTGGGATGACGTATTACTTCTTATCTCCAGAGCAATACCTATTATCCCTACTTCCTTAGTAACTGTTGCCGCTGGTGTAATTAAATATAACGTAGTTTCATTTATCACAATGACTTTTCTAGGCACTATCGTTAGAAATGCTTTTTATTTATTTGTTAGTTACTATGGATGGGAATATATAGATGTTATAAAAGACAGAGTAATCTCAAACCCAAGTTTATTAATAACTGCAATTTTTATTTCAATAATATCAATCATTGGATTAATGAAGCTCAAAGATATTCTTTGGGAAAAAATGCTTAATTCTTCTAAAAAATCTTAAAAAATAACCTCATCGGTGTATAATTTATATTATGCTTTACCAAAGAGTAAAAGGTGGATTAATCGCTTTTATAGGTTTTATTTTATCTCCATTATCTTGGTGGAATGACTTGGTTGTAAATTTTCCAATATCTTATATCCTCGCACTCCCCTTTGGCTTAATTAACAAATCTCTGTTTCTTCCAGCATTTATTGGTGCTTATTGGCTAACAAACATCTTGGGACTATTGCTTCTACATAGTGGCAGTAAAAAAATGTTAAAACCAGAAAAAGAAATCAATGAGTTTAGAAATAATCTTAAAAGCACGCTAATCTGGAGTGCTGTTTATACAGCCATAATTTATCTTCTTATTTATTATGGAATTTTGTCATTTCCAACTAATTTTTTAGAAAAATTAAATTAACGATATAAAACAAAAAGCTTTATTTTCTTACCCCTTATTTCAAAATCAGCAACTTCTTCAACTGTAGTTGGGTTAAACTGAACAACCTCCCAATTACCAAGGGTTAGGGGGTCTGAAGTTCCATCTTCCTGAATAACATACATTGCCTCAGCTACATTATATTCAAGCTCGGTTGCAGGCACATAGCCATCTCTTTGTAATAAGAATCGATACTCATAACCTAAGCTAGTTAAACCATCACTACTATCTTTAAAAATCGTAAATGAACTTGGTTTTGTTTGATCAATGTGAGTTTCGATTCGATGAGTGATTCTAGATAAACCTGCAATGGTTCTAAATGTTGGTTGATAAATTGATTTAATATTTCCAAGTGAAAAAAGGGCTATAGCAATAACCAGCAAACTACCCAGTAGTAATGAGGAATAATTAGCTAGCCCTACAGCGAATAACAATATTCCCAAAGTAACTGGAATAACTAAGTAATATGTATATAAATAACCACTATAAAACATGTAAAAAATAAACATACTAAAAAACATAAGGCTTAATAAATTAGGCAAGCTAAAAGACAAAAATTTATCCTTTAAACTTTTCTTCAAACCAATCATGGATAAAACCAATAGTGCTGCTTGGAATAAAATAGTTTTTGTAAAAACACCAGCCAAATTTGTGATTTTTTCACTCAATGTCCAGTGTTGTAAATTTTCAGTAATCATCTCTCCCCTTGCTGAAGATATTAAATAACCAATAAATGACTTAAAGTTAATGAAACCATGTCGAAGATCAAAAAGAATTAGAGGTGTCAACATTAATAACATTCCAAAGCCATGAGAAAAAAGAGCTATAAACTTATCTTTCCAAGTCTTGCCACTCCATAAAAATACAGCTAAAAAATATCCTGGTAAAAGTAGTAATGAAGTAAAGTGAACGTGGAAAAATAAACCAAAAGCTAAGCCTGATATTAGGTGCCAAAATGCTTTCTTTTTAGACAAGGATTGGTAGAGAGCCATCATGCTAACCACAGTAATGACTGGCATCATTGGTACATGAGTTGCCCCTCTCGCAGAGAGTATTAGCAAGGGATTAAAGGTAAATAAAATTAAGCCAAAAAAACCAGCTGCTTTAGAAACATTTTTAGTTAAAAACTGATAAATAAAATATCCAGCTAAAATATTCAGAGAGATAAAAACAACTGAAACTATCTGTGGAATAAAACCAACTAATAAAAAAACAGCGGCAATACTATAAAAATATAGTGGACCTAAATAAAATCCTCCAGCACTTGCTTGAGCCCCCAACAAAGTTGGTTTCTCTGTCAAAATCCTCATCGCAAATAAAGAATCTCTTCCAAAGTCACTATTAAACTCAACACTTTCTTGAAAAGAAAAAAATCTTAGAAAGGCTAAGGCTATTAATAAAGCCAAAACTAATAAATTACTTAATTTTGATTTGGAAAAGAATGAAAACATAGTTATCAATAACTCTATCACTCTCAATCATTTTTGTTTAGGTTAAGATTTTAAATCTCTAAGCTCTGGAAACATTAAAAACAAAAACTCTCTAGCTGCATGTCTATTCTTTCCTTCGTAGGGAAAGTCATGAATATCAAATCCAGGAGAATCATTTATCTCAATGATAATATATGAGTCTTTAGTTTGTTTTTTTGTAATATCTTTAGATAAAAAATCAATTCCAGCAAATGATAATCCTGGTACAGCATTAATCGCTTTTAAGGCTATTTCTTTAACGCTTGGATGCACTTTATCTGTAAAATCTATTGCTGTTCCACCTTGAGATACATTTGAAACTCTTCTTAAATAAACTCTCTCGCCTTTTTTAGGAACAGATTTGAAATCCATGTTGTTCTCTTCTAAGAGTTTCAACATGCGTTTATCCATTCTAATTTTTAAATGGGAAGTTGTTCCGTTCTTTGGACCTCTAATAGGATTGCTGTTTTCTTCTTTAACTAATTTTTTAATTGAAGATACTCCATCGCCGATAATACTAGCTGGTCTTCTATATAAGACACCAATCACCTTATCTCTTGTTGCGAGGATTCTATATTCATCACCTCTAAACATTTCTTCAACAATAGCCGTTGGATTCTTTTTTCCTGGATACTCTAATGCAAAATCAACTGCTTCTAGATATTTATCAAAATCAACAATATCTACCGTAATGTTTTCTCCCCATGTACCATCGCTTGGTTTTGCCACTAAAGGCTTTTGCAAGTTTTCATATATGGATAGTAAATATTCATCGGTGCTGTCTTTTTTAACTCTATAACCCTTTGGAACAGAAACACCACTAGTATATAAAAGGTTAGTTGTAACTTTCTTGTTATTACAAGAATATTTTGCCAAAGCAGAAGTTGAGGTTGGAACTTGATGATAAAAAGTTCTTTTTTTATCTTTATAAGTAAGCTCTATTAGCTGTGTGCATGGAAGAACCCTCCAACTAACGCCAAAAGCCTCGGCTTCATTGGATATGAGCCTTGAGCTATTACTAATATTTTTGTTCTTAACAATTCCCTTGGGACTATAAGACTCGTAAATCAACTGTGACATCAATGCCTTTCAAAAAAAAATAAAAAATCAACTAAATAGATATCTTGTGTGAATAACTTAAAGAAGAAGGCTTAATTATAGCAGGTTTATAGCAAATTATCAAATATTATGGGATAAAAAAATTATCTTGGATGATTTAAAAAAAATTCTTCTAACCTTCTTATTTCATCAGCTTCCTGATCTCTTATTAGATCAGCAACATTAGTGTATGTGCGAGTTGGAGTACCTTCATCTGGTTCTTTTTTAACTTCTTTTTCATCTCCCCACTGCCATGGCTCAACCGTAGATTCTTTTTTCTTTTTTTTGCTCATTAACTCTGCAGCTATTCTCTTTGCTTTATTTAATATCTCAGACATATTTTCCCTTATGGGTAGGAAAGTTTATTACACCAATTAATTTAAATTATATCATTTTCTTGATATCTGGGCTCAAATATTGGTTGAAAACCATCCTAATTTAGACCCATAGTAGGGACTCCTTAGTCCTTTTAGCACATTAAAAACGAGAGAGCAAAAAAAACGGTCCGCGGTTAACTACCCCCATCAAAAGGTGGGAAAGGAGCAAGTATAAGAAAATACACTGTGTTGTAATTTCCAAGCTAAGAAGAATTTCAAGTCAACTATTTCAACTTTTATCGGAGGATAAAAATGAAAAAAAACAATGATTTTGATAGGGTTGATTGCAGTAATCGCAATATCGATTTCTGCAGTTCCAACGGCCCTAGCAGCTCCATCACTCGATGTAGACTGCGAAAAAAACCCAGACAATCCAAATTGTCAGGAACACAAGATTCTCATCTGCCACCTGCCTCCTGGAAACCCAGATAATGGACAGGAAATCTGGATTGATGAGTCAGCCTGGAATACTCCTGGCGCAAATGACCATGGTCCCGGACGCCACGGAGGTGACTATCTCATCACAAGTGATAGCCCGCCCTGTGGAAAAGATGATGAAAAACCAACATACGTTACAATTTGTTGGAATGACGAAACCCTAAGTGTCCTGGAAGAAGATCTTGATCAATACCCCGGATATGGGGAGGATAGCTGCAAAGCAACCCCTCCAAAACACAAAGGGAAAAGTAACACATCGTGCAAAGTTGGATGTGGACCCCACATCGACGAAGAAGCTGTCTACAACTCATCCAGAGTTGGGATCAACTTCTACCCATCGTATGACATATATGGTGGCAACAAATCACATTTGTGGAGCTTCCAGGGCACCTTTGAAATAAAGAATCTTAGCACTGGAGAAATGATTAGTGCTGTAGAGCGCCCTACCCCGAATGGCACCGTATGGGTGATTGATATCGATACCACGGCTTTTCGTGTATTTGTAGACGGAGAACAACTTCTCCGTTCTTGCAAAAACATCCCCTGCTCAACGAGTGGGTGGAGCTATGTGGACGGAACCAATCTATTACCGTATGGACCGTACAACCAGTCAGAACTTGCAGAGTGGTTCTTCGCAGACCCACTTTTCAATATTGATGACTGGACCGAAGCCAAAGACTGGGCGAAACAAGTGGCAGAATCATTTAAAGATGATATGCCATTTGACCTAACCCCGATTCTGGCTCAATAGTATTTGAAGTACAAGTAATTAGGGGGAGCAGGCAAAAGCTGCCTGCTCCCCTCTTTTACTTAAAACATTTTAAGTATTAAAATTGCTCTCTCGTTATCTCAAAAAAATAATTACATAGCTATGGAAAAATTTAGACCAGAAATAAAAGACTTACCACAAACAATGTGGCGTGTAGAACAAGTTGTGTTTGAAGATCACAAAGATCAGATCACAAAGCTGATCAAGTCTTGTAAGCTGTCCACAGACTATTCTCATCTTGGTGAGACTTGGTTCATAGTCAAAAAAGATAGTAAGATTGTTGGTTGTGCGACCATTGAAACAAGAGAAAATTTAGTCCACATTCAATCACTCTCCGTGTCAGAAGATATGAGAAAAAAAGGTATTGCCAGATCATTGGTAGAAGCTATCTATGAAAAATGCGTTAATCCTGGCCAAACCTTGATTGCTATGACGCTTTTCTGGAATAATCCTATTTATAGATCACTGGGCTTTGAACATTTAGATCCTGGTTTGAAAAAAGCTGACGATGTTGGTGGAAGAGAAAAACACAAATACTGCGTTGTTTGGGGCAAAAGTAAATAAAGAATTAATTCCAAAAAAACTTATCAATTATAAACTTACAAAGCTTTATTCCACATTATAGGGTAGAATTACTCCCTTATGCTGCTTAATGCCTCTAACCTTTCTAAATCAATTGGTGCTAGATATCTTTTCAAAGATATTTCTTTTAATATCTTGGCTGGAGAAAAGGTTGCTCTAATTGGTAGAAATGGAAATGGAAAAACCACTCTCCTAAAAATGTTAAATGGTGAAGACCATGATTTTGAAGGGAGCATAGTAACTTCCAGAGGAATTAATATTACTTTAACAAAACAAGAACACATTCATAATTTGGAACAATCTCCTCTTGATTACATTATTAGTAGTGTCCCCAACTACTTTAAATACAAAAAAATTATGGAAGACTATGAAAAAGGTCTAAGTGCAGATGTTGAAAGATATTTAAAAACACTAGAACACTTTACAGAAAATAAGTTTTTCAGTCTTACAGAAGCAGTGCTTAGCACTCTCTCTGATTTCAATATCCCACGTGAATCTTCTCATCAACCTTTGGGAAATCTTTCTGGTGGACAAAAAAGATATGTAGAGATGACTCGCTTAATGTTTTCTCAATCAGACCTACTATTGATTGATGAACCTACAAACCATTTGGACTACCTTGGTAAAGAACGTTTTATTTCCTGGATGAGAGGTCTCAAGCAAACCGTTATTGTCGTGACTCATGATAGAGACGTTCTTAAATATGTTAATAAAATTTACGAAATAAAAGATCAAAAACTTGAAACATTCAAGGGAAACTATGATCGATATATTTCTCAAAACTCCTCTTCAACACTAAGCTCTGTCAAAGATTACACCAATCAATTAAATAGGCTCAAAGAAGCAAAGAAAAAAGTTCAATGGGGTCTACAAATGCGTGCCAAAAGCAAAGCATGGAAAACTCGCTATGATCACTGGCTTAGAAACTATGAAAAAATTAAAGCTGAAACCATTAAGCCTTCTTTTTGGATTGATCAGGATTCAGTTGGAAATCTAGATAAAAAAGTTGTTGATTCTTATGACAAATATAAGGAGAAAAACATTAAAATTAAAATGACCACTCAAAGAGAGCGCGGAGCTCAACGATTGACGATTGGAGATTTGTCACTAGGTTACGAAGAGCCAGTATTTACAGGCTTAAATTTTTCACTGCGAGATAATGATCGTGTTTTAATTAAAGGTGTAAATGGAGCTGGAAAAAGTACTTTAGTTAAAACAGTTCTTTCACTATCTAAAAAAGAAGAGCCAACAGCAAATATTTTTAACGGTGAAATTATTCTTTCAAATCATGTTCGTATTGGTGAATACCAACAAGAAATTGATAAAAAGTACTTGAAGATGCAGCTAGCAGAAGCTGTTCGAGTTGCTTATCAAGAAAAAGACGTGATAGTAACAGAGCAAGAGATAAAGAGCCTACTAGCTCAATATTTATTTAATCCAACTCTAGATTCTAAACAAAAAATAATAAATTTGTCTGGAGGACAAAAAGCTCGTTTCCAAGTAATTAAAATGTTAATTGATGAACCAAATCTATTGATCCTTGATGAGCCAACCAACCACTTAGACCTACCTTCTATTGAAGAACTAGAAAATGCACTATCAAAATTCGAAGGAGCTATACTCTATATCTCACACGATACTTACTTCATCAAAAAAATGGGTGGAGCTGTGGTGGAGTTATAACTTATTTACTAATCTCTACCTTTTATTCATCATCATTAGTATCTTCTCAAAAACATTCTCTCCAGTAACTCTTTCATAGCTTGCAAAATTTGGAAAAAAATTTATCTCACCCAACCAAACTCTTCCAGTTTTACTAGTGAATAAATCCAATCCCGCTAAATCTAAATCAAAAACCTTTAAAACATTATCAACAATAATCTCTTCTTCTTTTGTCATTTTTTCCAAGCCAGTGACTTTAACACTAATTTGACCATTTTCCTTAAGACTAACATCTCTTTTTACTGTTCCTAAGATTTTTCTATCAAGAATTAAAACCCTGGTATCTCTTTTTAATTCTAAAAATGGCTGAACTACAAAATTATCTAAAGTTTTTATTTTCTTTTTAATATTCAATAAATCGTCATTATTTTTTAATAAATAAGCATCCTTGGCAAAAGCCGAATATCTTTTTTTTGTTATCAAAGGGTAATCATTTGTTTTTATCTTCCTGCTCAATCTATATGTCTCTATATGTGGAATATTATTAACTGAAAAATATGCTGCCTGAAATAGTTTTCCGCTATGAAGTGGAAAATTAACCATGAAATCTTCATTTAAAACACTTGATCCTGCATCCCTAGCCAAAGTTGCTAGAAGTCTCAACCAAAAATGCTGTCTTTTCTTTTCGTAGGCACATCTTCTAAACAAAACTACATCTTGATTAGTAAAATTTGGGAAACCTTTTCTGCCTGAATAAGTTAGCTTATTTTCTGCAAAAGAAAAGTTTTCATAACGATAAATCTTTACTTTTAGCTTTAGTCTTTTGGCTTCAATGAGGAATTGTTTTAAATAATTATCTGATTTGGTAGAAAAAATTCGAAGAGTTTTCATAATGATAAATCCTAAGTTTTTTCTTGTACTTTACGCTATTTGATAGCAAAGTCAATAAATAGAAAATAGGTCTATGTATAGGTTGAAAATGGAAAGATCACCCATTGAACTCGTTGTAGAACAGATATAAAACAAGGTTATTAACTATTTATAAATTTAAATTGGAATGATTTGATAAACAATTTTAAAAAAAGCTCTTGGATTTTCTCTAGGCTTCTCCTGACTTCTTCTTTAACACCTTCATCGTCAAGAATACTTAGAATGGGCAAAGCTACCTGATTAATACGAGCATCCAATTTTTCCATCTCTTCTGACTCATCAACCGTTGTATTAAAATATTTATCAAATCTAAACTTCAGAAGTTTGTTTCTTAACTCCAAAGCTTCTTCTTCAAAGTCTTTTGGCAAGTGTCTTGGAATACCTTTTCGTGGTTTGCCTGACATTATTTGAGTTAAACATCTGCTTTCTAAAGCAGTGTCTTCAAAACTTCCACGAGTTGCAATAATCTTTGGACCATAAACATCGAAGCTTTTGGGTTCTCTACTTTTGCTATCTCCCTCAGTTCTTAAAACAGGCATTCCCTTCATGTATCCACAATTTAAAATCTTAGTAATACCCGCATCTGGACCAGAAAACCTAAAGTCTGCTTCATCAAAAACCAAAGTCACTCCCTTGTACAATTCGATGATTCTAAAAATGGGAGAAACTGTTGTAGCTCCACCAGCAAAACAAGCCTTATATGTTATTGAGCCAACTGCCTGCAAAAAACGACTTTTACCTGTTCCAAAATCTCCTATAACCCTTAAATAAGGAACAACGTCAAAACAGTCATAAAGCCAACTCAAAAGCACATAAAGAGAGCTTAAAACCAAGTAGTCATCCGGCAAATCAACATACTTATGAATAAAAAACTTAACAGCTTCATAAAGACTTTTATCTGAACCATACTCTAAAGTCATAGTTGGCAGCTTAATAGTTCCACTTCTAACAAGACCTCCAGTAGGTGGTAAGTACTCAATATCTCCAATAATAACTTTTGAAACTATTTCTTGATTGCCAGTCAAAGAATCATATTTAATAAAACCTTCAAACTCCCCATCACTAAGCATTTCATATAAAATACTCCCATCTTTTATAAAACCCCTATATCTCTTTATAGTTTTTTTCTTTTCTTGCATATTCACTTTCATTTAGAAGTTTCTCAGATTCATTTATTACTATTTGCCTTTGTTGTTCTATTTCTCTGTCTAACGTAGGCAAGATATTCTTAGTAATAAAAACAGCTTTCCTCGTACTTCCATTAAGTCTAGATATAAAAATATCTAAATACTTGTTTTCTAGGTCTTCCAACCTTTGCATCTGATTAATTAAAAAAGAACATTTACCCATCTCAAACCTTTGCGTAAATCCTATTTTTAAGCTCTTTAATATTCCTAATTAACTCCTTAGGATCGCACTTTATTTGTCCTCCCCAATACCGACTTTCACAGTCTTTAGCTTTAGTAGTTGGGTCATTAAAAACAAACACAGCAAACTTGCCATTGCTTCTATCCAGCTCCCTAAGTCCAAAGCCCCTGGTTAGTAAAACTGAAGCAGCATAAAAATCACTGGTTTTATATATACCTTCTTTCATTCTTCCTTTCTTTTTTCTTCATCTGTTAAGTCTTGGAGGTTGATATTGAAATCATTAGCTTTCTTCTCTATATATTTTGGGGAATACAAAATATTTGCAAAGGAATTCCATGTACCATTGCGGTTCATTTCTTGTTTTTGAGATAAAAGTAATCTTAAAAATTGTTCTGAAAACTGATTGCTCATATTATCTAGTATTAAGCCTATATTTTTATAGACAATAACTAGATTATCTAATTATCCAGAGGAAAATAGTAGATTTGATTATGTTATAACAAAAAATATATAGTGTTTTTTAGAAAACTTTTTTTTAGAAAATATGTGAAAATTATTGAATAGTTTTGAATTAATTATTTTTCTTTCCAAGTCATTTCTTGCATTCCTTAGTTTCTGAATATCAACTTTCATACATTTTGAAATGTTTTCTATGGTCAACGGGCTTCCAATATTTTCTAATAAAAAACAGAATAATCTATAATTAATATCTTCTTTTGAAGAGAAACTAATAAAATTAGTACCATAGCTATAAACTAGGCCAGACTTATTCCAACAACCAACAATGCTTTTTTGTATTTTTTCATTTATTGATTTGTTGTTTATTATTGTTTTCCAACTAAAAACATATTCCCAACTACCAATATATGTTTGCTCTTGGTCAATGAAAAAAGAAAGATTGAGTAAATCAATCTTTTTCATCCTATCTAAACTCAATAAAGAGTGATTAAACGGTCTACTCTCAGTTGTTGATAAATAACTAACAACAACTCTCTTTAAGCCAAAATTATAAATAAAGTCTTCGTCATTAATTTCAGACAGAACTAAATCATTATAAACAATCGGTCTTTTCACAGATTCTTGTCCAATGAGATTTTTTTCATTGTACTCATCTATATAATCATTTAATCTAGACTTAAGAGTTTTAACATTCTTATCTTCAATATAGTATGTAAGACAACCATACTCTTCTTTATTTGATCCCTCTTTAACTCTAATTAATTCACCACCCTTAATTCTCTCAATCATTCCTTCAACATTTTTGATCTTTTTTTTAAAACCCTTAATTTCTAGCTCTCCTTTTAATGAAAATAACTTGTCCAAAGTATAGTAATATCCAGATTTGATTAAATATAAATCTGTGCCAGCAATGTTCAACTCTAGGTTAAATAATTCTTCAGAAAGAAGCTCTTTTTGGTCATTATCGTAGTCATCCAAGCTAATTCTATGACTTGAGTTGCAAATCAAAAAAATAAGAAACCCAACAGAGTTATCACGTATCATCGGAATTCTTTTATTTTCATTCTTCATCTTGAATAATCCATTATTATTAGTATAACTTAGTATAAGCTATGAAATTAGATCCTTATAACACAATATTCACTCCTAACTCAACTAGAACTTGGCCACCTCTTTTAAACCTCAAACAAACAGCTCAAATACTTAATGTTAGTATCTGGACTCTTAGAAAATGGGATAACGAAAAAAAGTTTAAAGCCATAAGAATTGGTTCTGGAAACCATCGAAGATACAAAAAAGAAGATGTTATCAAAGCCATGAACGAAGGAATATGACAAACGCCTATATCTACGCCAGGGTTTCCACCGAAGAACAAGCTAAAGAAGGTCAAAGTATTGAAGCTCAACTGAGAATGTGCAGAAAATATGCAGATGAAAATAACCTAGAAGTTATCAATGCCTTTGTGGATGAAGGCAAATCTGCGACCACTATGAACCGCCAAGCCTTGCAGGAAATGCTGGGCTCACTTAAAAGTGTTTCTATCATATTGGTACAAGACACAGATAGAATCGCAAGAAATACTCTAGACCACTTAAAAATAAAAGCTCTTTTAAAGAAAAATAATGTTAGATTGATATCAATCAGCCAACCCCTCATAGATGATAGCCCAGAAGGCAATCTCATTGATACTCTTTTAGCAGCCAGCAATGCTTTCCAATCTCAAATAACAGGTAGAAAAACTAGTAAAGTCATGGAACAAAAAGCTGAGTTTGGTTGGTATCCTGGTGGAACTCCACCACTAGGCTATAGAAATGCAGATAATCCAAATCCAACCAGCAGTCTGGATAAAAGAATTATTGTTTTTGATGATGTAACTGCACCACACATAAGAACCATGTTTAAACAATATGCTTCTGGAAAAACCAATATTAAAGAATTAGCAAAAGAGCTCAATGAGCTTGGAATAAAATCACCACAGAAATCAATCATTCACCCCAGCCTTGTCTCTAGAACTCTTCAAAACCCCTTTTATATTGGTTCATTTTATTGGAAGAAAAAACTATATTCAGGAAACCATGAGCAATTGGTTGACGAAGCCACTTTTAACCAAGTTCAGAAAGAACTAGAAAAAAGAAACGCCAACAGAAGTAGAAAAAGAAAACATAATCTCTTGCTTTCTGGGCTCTTATTTTATAAAGACTCTGGAAATCTAATGTGGGGATCAAAAAAAATAAAAAATGGAAAAGAATATAAGCATTATTTTTGTGGAGAAACTGGTAAAGGCTCTTACACTTCAGCTAAAGATTTAGAAACAGATATTGAAAAAATATTTAGAAAGATAGAAATCAGTGAAGGATATAAAGAAGAAGTTTTAGAAATAGCAAAAACAATCTTAAAAGAAAATAGAAGCGACAAAGAAGCAAATGAACTCAGATTAAAAAAAGAATTAGCAAAATATAAAAAAGCCATCTCTGAAGCAGAAGATGATAGATACATAAGACACATCATCACCAGTGAACAATTGGTCAGAATTCTAGATAAATACAAACCCCTGCTCAAAAAAGTAAATAAAGAGCTTGGAAAGCTAGATATTAACTATGATGAAAAAGTTGAACAACTTGAGGGAATACTCATCCTGGCAGAAAACATTGGTGAATCTTATGCAAGAGCAATCAAGCCTCTAAAAAGAGAGTATCTATTACTCTTCTTCAAAAAGTTCTGGGTACAACATGGGGAAATTATCAATTATGAGCTATCTAAAGACATAAAAGAACTGATCGAAAATGGATCAGTTCTAGTAAAGTCTAGCAGGCTCCCCTTGTTGGACTCGTTACGGAACGGACATGAGGGTCAATTACTGAAGATTAATATAGAAGATACAAATATGTTTAACACCCTAATTATTTAATTCGGTTTGACCATTAGATAATAATGACACCTCATGTTCATAATAACTAATCTCATCGTCATTAATTATAACCTCCAACAACAAGCCCCTTTGAGTGTCTTCTGAAAAATATTGATCAAAAAACATATTCCCCAATGAATAGTATATCTTTTTATCTTTATAAATCTCTGATTCCTGAATTACATGAGGATGAGATCCAATAACAGCATCTGCGCCCAAATCAATAAACTTATGAGCTAGCTCTCTTTGCTCTTTTGAGCTTATATTTGAATATTCATTACCCCAATGGGCATAGACAAAAACAAAATCATTATCAGATCGTAATTGTTTAATATTATCAACTGTTTTTTCTAAGCCATTAACAACAAATTGATTGTAATTAATAAAAGCCAATTTCTTTCCTCTTATTTCTTCCAGGTGAATTGTATCTTCTGAGCCAGTATTACCAAAAAAACTAACATTATTATTTAAAAGAAATTGTTTTGTATGATTCAAACCATCAAAACCAAAATTCAAAATATGATTATTCCCAATATTTACTAACCTAATATTTTTATTTGAAAAAACTTTAACAGCTTCTTCTTCAAATGTAAAAAAATAATTATTTTTACTTCCAATCTCTGATCCAAGACTAATGGATTGATATGGAGTTACTGGACCCTCTAAATTCGTAATAACCAAATCCTTGTCTAGTAAATCACCACTTAGTTTTTGAAAAAGATAGTCATATCCTTCTCTATTTCCCATCTGCCTTATATATCTATCAAACATCATATCTCCCCCAAATAACAAACGAATGTCATTGGGAACATAGTAAGCGCTAATATAGCTAGTAAGATTTGCTTTGTCTTCACTCCCAAAATCAACAGAGGTTTTATTCTCTATTAAATCAAATCTGTTTTCTTCATGAGATAAAAAACCGTATAGAAAAGCAACACACTGCTTACAATCAGCCTCTATTGATTCTATTTTTGTTATATCAGAAGAAACTAATGACTTAATACTTTTAGTATCTTTTTCATAAGCCCCCTGTATAGTTTCATTATGAGAAAAATCTATACTTGCAATTAAAACACTATCTTCGCGGTATGCCTGTTTTCCATAATCATAAATTTTTTGATAATCTTTACTAGTCTTTAGCACCAAAGGTATGATTTGGGCATCAGGAAAAACCTTTTTTGCGAATGGTACTAAAGTATAAATAGAATGTTCATCTTTAAAAATAACATCATCCATACCTAGATTAAGTTGATTTTTTAAAGAATCAATTAGCTCAGAATTAGAATTAAAAACTCCATAAGGAGTATCCCAGGCTAAGGAACTGGTTACCAAATCAGGATCATTTTTTGAAATAAATTCATAATGATCTGGTCCTATTATATAAACATTCTTAATATCTGTGGTATCTATGCCAGAAAAAAACTTTGCAATTAAGTCTTTAGCTAAGAAATGGTGAGAAACAATCCCTGCTATTACTTTTTGTTTTTTATTGTCCTGATTTTTCTGGAAAGCAGCCTCATACTCTGACTTATAGCTATAAAAACTTTCAAGTTTTGAATGATTCTCTACAGACTCTTGGTTATTACTATCTATTTTTTCATTTTTAATTATAGCTAAGCTTCCTGAAAATACAGCTACTGCTAAAACAAAAATTACAAAATATCTGTCAAATCTTTTCATCTTATGAATGAAGAAGACCAGGCTGGAGCAGAAGGCAATTTGCTCTTATCTTGGGTATAGTTAAATTCTCTCCATTTTTCGTCAGTCAATCTTTCACCCAATGGGTTATTAAATTCAAAGTAAGAAAACACCAATCCTTTAGTTAACCTTATCCCATTAGCATCCTTTATTGCCACATATATATAATTTGGAATACCCGTTGCCTCATACATTATTTCCCCTTTTAAAGTATCTGTATGCACATCAGCAATTAAGGCTGAACGAGCACCATTTTCTGTTTGCTCTTCATTGGGCAGCGGCATTAAAATATAACCCAACCTTCCTGCCTCAAGCCTTAATTTTTCATAATCATCATCTGAAATAACCTCATTCTGAATTTCTTTAACTGCAATAGTTCTAAAAAATTCAAGTGATTTAGCAAGTTTTTCATTTCTACCTTGGAACACGTTATCCAAAAGATTTCTCTCTGCTAAACCAGTATTTGTCATTCTTGTTAGAGCAATTAATCTATCAAGAAAAATAACATTTGGCTCCACATATCCTTTGGGTACTGGAGGAATTTCTTCTTCTGATCCACCAGCCCCAAGTTCAGCATAAGACTGTTTTGCATACAAAAGAGTATCGTGTTTCAACTCTGTCCATGATCCAAGAGCAGTTTGCAAATCTTTTTTATTCCAAGACTCATTCTTCATAAATCCAGGATAACCTGTTTTATCAAGTGAATCATTAAATAAGCTTTTGATTGTGTACAACCACCCCCAATAAATATTTTGAGTCCAAACATCCTCTGGCACTGTATTAAATTGTTGTTTTAAAGCTGACAGCCGATTATTTAACACATTCTTTGAGTTCGGAGCATTACTACTTACCCAATCATCAACTAAAGGCTTTGCCGTTTGGCTTCCTAAACTTGACATCACCATCAAAGCAGTTGTTGAGCTTGGCAAACTTTCTCCTGTCTCTGGATCTGGTTTTTCATCTCCTTGAGTCAGAGTTGTAAAAATAAAAGCATCTGGGGTAAATCTCTGCCCCATAAAACGAAAGCCTTTTGTTTTAGCTTGTAACTCTTCTTTAGTTAGATCAGAAACCTTATCACCAGCAACAGCCGAAGACATTATTTGAGGGCTTTCATATTCTCTAAGTTTTTCCTGAGCTTGAATAATAACTTTATCATCTACCTCACTAACTCCTAAATCCTCAATAATTTCACCATATTCATATACCCCTAAATCATCACTTTTCCCCACAAAAAAGGCTGTTGGAGCATAAATATCTTCCCAATTTTTTAATTGATTAGTTTTACTTAGTAATAAACTTATATTGATAGCATCTCTGGTTAGCTCGGAACTTACCAAAGAAAAATTACTTCTTCCATACCACATCATGGTTTTAAAATAAGAACGTAATATAGAGTTTTTATTATAATGACTCCTTGGACCATATTGAGTGTAATCATGCACAAAAGATAAGTCTTCTTCTGCTAAAAGATCTCCAAAAATAGGAGATTTTTCTAGTTTGTCCTGTCCTAAAATTAAAGCTAGTTCCTCTTTAGCCAGTTCATAAGATGCCTTAGGCATTTTTGATTTAAAACTATCCAGGATACCCAAAATACTTTCTTCCGTATCTAATTTTTTATCAGCTATGTCAGGAGACAAAAATTCTTCATGAGCAGAATCTAAAATTGACTTAGGTACAGCAAAAAAAGCAACCAATCGCTCATAACTAGCTTTATTGCTAGGATCACTTGCCTCATCATAGTCTGCCAAGGATTGATCGAACAAGGCATCGGTCATCTCCTTAAGTCTTGGGTAAAATTCTTTTTGTTCTATGTATTCAAACTCTTTCTCTAAAAGTTTATGGTAAACATGAAGTAAAAAATCACTAGTTACAAAAACAGCATTTTCAGGTTTTCTATAGTAAATACTAGAAGACCCTCCAATTTTTCCATATAAATAAGTCCAATCATCTTCTCTTGACGAGAATTTTTCAGGATCATCTCCATAAAATTTATCTAAATTTTTTGCAACAAAAAAATGATTCTGATTTAAAGCAGTTTTCTGACTATCTGTAAAAGCAATATTCTGATTTGAAGATTCAAAATAAGATAAATTAGTAAGTTCAGAATGATTGAGTGTGTAATTAGGAATACTTGGATTAAAAGGAGTGTTATCGAGCTTGTACTCAGCAAATGAATAATTCATTTTAAAAAATGGAGATGAGCCAACTTTATCCTCTGTAGTCTGTTTTACAACAGCCCCATTATCTCCGCTCTCCTTAGGCTTATCAGAAATCAAATAAAAAAGGCCGATCAAAAACAAAATCGCTAAAGTTATCAATAAAATTAAAATCTTCTTCTTTTTTCCAAGCTTAGCTTTTGTTTCTGCTTCACTATCTCTATCTTTGGGTTGGGGATTAATTTCCTCGTTGGCTGGAATATTGGTGGAAATAATATTTTCAGATGTATTTATATCTGAGTTAATTTGTTCAATACCATCTGTTTTCATAACCATTTTTATTTTAAGGTAATACTAATTCTTTAACCTCTCGCTCTTCATTCTATAGTATTTTTTTATACAAAGAAATAATAGGTGTTAAAAATTCCAATATTTATCTTCTTATAATTTAAAACTTACCTCCAAAGAAAGTTTTAAATATTCTAGTATATTATTATGACTAATTAAAAATTTTAATAAAAAATGGTTAATTCCCACCTTTTTTCTTTTTTATTTGTAAATTAAAACTTATTTTTTTAACTACCTAAACTAGGTATATTAAAATTTTAGGAGGATTACTAAGGACCAATATGAACAAATACGACAAAAATCTCAATCAGAAATAGACAAAATTAAAATTAAGATCGATAAATTAGATTTTGCAGAAAAAGAATACTATATAACGACTGCTCGCCTGGTAGAACTAGGATCACGATCATCTGAAATATTCTCTCGTTCTAAACCAATGGAAAAACGAGCTTTAATAAACTTTGTACTTCAGAACGGAACAATAGATGGTGAAAAACTGCGATATGAAGCTAAATTTCCATTTAACTTAGTGCTAAAATATGCACCACATTCTGAATGGCTCCCCCGACAGGTTATTACTCGAACTAGGAGGTGGGTGGAGGATTTTTTACTTTATGAGGCAAATCCAAGCACTCTACTTGAAGAAAGCGGTGGTCTATTAAGAGTGGCTTAGTTTGCGCACTAGTTCTCCACACTATTGTTTTAGTTGATTGAAATAATGGTTAGCCAAAAATAATAGAATCTATTCCTCTACTGGTATCAAAACAGTTTCTCCAGCTTCTCCATCCCATCTATGATGTTTGTAGCGCTTTCCACCTGGAGCATCATAGAATCTTCCAATAAATTCTTGAACTCTTATTGAGCCCTCAGGATCATCTTCTTGTTCTGCTTCTTTCTCCACTGACTCAGCTTCCTCAACATCATCTGGAGCTACGCTTGCTTGACTTTCTTGCTTAGAAGCTTCTCTAGTCTCACCATTATCATCTTCTTTTTGCAGAACATATTTTGCTTTTCCCTTGTTTTCACCTTCAGCTTCTTCTGTACCAACATATTTAAAAGTCCCTTTTCCAGTGGTTACAGAATCCATCATTCTGTAATCTAAGTACATAACTTCTGAATTAAGATCAACTGACTCTTCCTTGACGGTGCCATCTAATCTTACAGTTTTATCTTTTTGATAAATATTTCCTTCTGCCTTTGGTGGTTCACTAAACTTAAATTCTGACTTCTCACTCATATGTCTTCTCCAATTTATTGGTAATACATCATTATAGTCTCAAATATTAGCTCTTTTGTATATAAGATAATCTAATAATATGCCAAAGCTTCCACCATTAAATGGTGATAGTTGCTGAGGTTGCATACATTCCTAAAAACAAGCCATTGCTCTACTACTTCGGCATACTTTTGTATTAAATATGTAAATTAGCTTGATATATAGCTCTAATTTGATAAAAGCTCCCCCGACAGGTCATTACTCGAACTAGGGAGTGGGTAAGAAAGTTTCTTCTTACTCAGGCTTCTTCCAATCTCCAAAACCATGTTCTGAAGGAAATAAAACTACCTCTGGTTCACGCTCATCGGATTTAATTATTTCCATTAATTTTCTTATTACAAATTCAATCGGGAAATAAGCTTTACCGCTACCTGCTTGCTTTTGCTTTTCTTCTAAAGTAAGAGGTCCAAAATCTGTGAGAGTGCTTCCTAATGTAATATGAGAAAACTCTGGGTATTTACCCCCATATTCTTCGCTCAAACTTAAAGATAAGCCTCTTAAAGCATATTTAGTAGAACAGTAAATACTTCTGCCCTTCATGGGAATAGTGCCAGCACCAGAACCAATATTCACAACTAAAGCATTTTTGTGCGACATTAACGGAATAAGTTCTCTGATAAAAATAGCTGGCGCAATTACATTAATCATATAGGCATCAATCATTTCTTCATCAAAAACATTTATAAGATTTTTATAAGTAGCGACTCCAGAAGCATTGATTAATAAATCTATTTTCTCAACTTCTTGCCTTATTTCTTTCAAAGCCTCATCTATTTGTTTTTTATCAGTCAAATCACAGATGATACCTTTTGTGCGAGAAACAGAAACAATTTTATAATCATTTTCCTCTAAAGATTTTTTTAGTTGACTTGCGATGCCACCAGTAGCGCCAACTAGAACTGCTGTTTTCATAGTTATTTCTTATCTATAAATTTTTACAAGCTCCCCCTCATTTAAAGCAATGATTGGAGTTTTTGAATACTTCATTAATAATTCCATTTTGTTTTGCCCCTTATTCTCTACATCCCAATGACATAAAGTCTGAATTGGTAATAAACCAATCCCTTTATGAACTGAATCTGAATCTTGAGCATCATTAGAAAGCACATAACTTTCAGAAGCCATAAAAGTTCCCATTGAACTGCCTGCATAAATTTTTCCACTCAGCATTGTTTTAATTTTAGAAAGCTCTTTATAAAATGGTTCCAATAATTCTGCATCCCCACCAGCTACATATAAAACATCATAATCTGGAAGTTTTTTAAATAGGTCTTCTGAGTTCTTAACCACATGATAATCATAATCCTTATCAGCATTTGTAGAAATATTTTTGGTGTCTCTTTTGGTTAGTTTCTCCCACTCTTCTTTTTTTCTAGAAAAATAACACAGTAAAATCTTGACTTTTGGCTTATCTACTAAAGCAGTAAACTGAGCAAAAAAATTATCATTACCCAATAAGTCTTTGGAGGTAGCTCCGCCATGAAGAAGATAAGTTGTCATATGAAAAAATTATACCAGAAATATTTTAGACTAGTTCGAGTCCCAGGCTAGCTGTCCTATCGGGGGTATAAATGTGTAAAAAAGATTGATATATCAAACTAAATATATAGGATGCTCCCCCGACAGGTCGTTACTCGAACTAAGAGGTGGGTGGAAAATTATTTATTTAAATCTAATCAAGAGATGTCTTTTTAACAAAAATATTCTCATCATGATACTGATATTTAACCCAATCAGCTCTCTCCATGCCCATTCTTTCCATTAATCTAGTAGTCCAGAATCTATTTGAACCGCCATATAAATATGTCGTATCTGTAAATATACAAGCTACTTCTTTGATTCCTTCAGGTAAACGATATTTTTTCCAATGTTTTTTAGTTCTTTTCACAAAATCTTTAATTAAATCATCGTTATGAACTTCCTCAAATATTTTTGTTGAAATACCTAAACCACGATATTTTTTATCTGTATAAGAAAAACCCTGAAGATTTAGACCATCTTCTAATGGATCAATTTGTGACAAATTATGAAAATAAATCTGCCTATAGGCAACTGGGACAACTCTCTCCTCATCATCATGATCATTACCCCACTCTTTATCTATTCCTTCTTTCAAAATAAAACATGGTTTTAATGAGGATGTATTTTCTTTATTTCCATTAAACATCTCTATTCTGAATGACATTGTTGTCAAAGCATAGTAACCATCATCTAGCTTAGCCTGATTATCAACTGCATATCTTAAAGAAAAAATATTATCTCTACCATTTTTATCTTTTTGCAACAACTCTTCACAAACAATAACTCCTTTTGTTTTTCTAGTTTTTTTTAGTTGTTGAAGTATCCTCTCCATAGCAATATGAATTTGCTCTTGGTTAAATAGAATTATTTCAGGGGCAATCATCTCTTTATCATTTTTAGCATGCTCTCCATCTCTCTTAGATCTCCAAGATAAACCATCAAAAATCTTTCTTAATCCTGCAACAAAATTAAGCCCTTTTTTTGATTCACTTTCTGGATCTGATTCACCTCTAGATAAAAACTCTGGCATAGCAACAGTTTAACATGAAAAAACATATGAAATTAAAATAAAATAATTTATAAAAAAAGACTGATGCATACGTTAAAAATGAAAAGCTCCCCCGGTAGGATTCGAACCTACGACCTTGAAGTTAACAGCTTCCTGCTCTGCCACTGAGCTACAGGGGAATAATAAAGAACTTATGTATTATATCTATTCTAAGAAGTCTTGCAACTTCTTTCTGCGACTTGGGTGCTTTAGTTTTCTCAAGGCTTTTGCCTCAATCTGACGAATACGTTCACGAGTCACACCAAACTTCTTACCAACTTCCTCTAATGTCATTGTCTTATTACCTTGAAGACCAAATCTCATTTTAAGAACCTTGGCTTCACGGTCTGAAAGAGCACTGAGAACTTCCTCAATGTTTTCTCTCAACATTTGCTTACTTGTAGCCTCATAGGGTGAGATTTGCTTGTCATCAGCAATAAAGTCTCCCAAGATACTGTCATCTTCTCCATCTCCAACTGGAGTTTCCAAAGAAGTAGTGTTCTGAGAAATCTTGAGAATCTCACGAACTTTTTCTGGAGGCATCTCCATTTTTTCACCAATTTCCTCTGGGGTTGGTTCTCTTCCCAAATCTTGCATTAACCTACGAGCAGTCCTCATTAGCTTGTTAATGGTTTCAACCATATGAACAGGAATACGAATTGTTCTAGCTTGATCAGCAATAGAGCGAGTAATAGCCTGTCTAATCCACCAAGTAGCATATGTAGAAAACTTGAATCCTTTAGTCCAGTCGAATTTCTCAACTGCTCTAATTAAACCTTTGTTTCCTTCTTGGATAAGATCTAAGAAAGTCATTCCACGACCAATGTATTTCTTGGCGATAGATACAACTAATCTCAAGTTAGCATCAATAAGTTCTTTCTTTGCTTTTGCACTTTCTGCCTCTACTTGTTGAGCCAAACGAATTTCTTGCTCACGATTAAGAAGAGGAATTCTACCGATTTCTTTTAAGTACATTCTGACTGGATCAGCAACACCGGTGTTCTTAAGACCAGTAAGTACATCTAACTCTTGTTGTAGTTCATCAGTATCTTCTTCATCTTTACTCTCAGATACAGCCTCAAAGACATCTATGTCTGCCATAACTATCTGATCATAAAAATCATCAATTTGCTCTAAATATAGTTCTGGTTCAACAAAAACATCCAAGATATCTTCTTGTGTAACAAAACCCTGTTTTTTAGCTTTCTTGAAAAGAGCCTCTACTTGCTCTGCTGTTTTAGCTGGAAGTTTTTTCTCTTCTTTTTGAGGAACGATTACAAAAGGCTCATTTGAAGCATTTTGTTCTTCCTTTTTTTGCTCAATAACTTCTTTAGCTACTTTTTTAACCTCTTTGACAACTTTTTTACTAAGTTTTGTTTTCTTTACTGCTTTTACAGCAGTCTTTTTAACAGTTTTTTTCACTGCTTTCTTAGCTGTTTTCTTAGTATCTTTTTTTGGGGATTTTTTTGTAGTTTTTGCGGTCATGAGATATATAATTATACACATAAAAACAAAAGACACCAGAGGAAAAAACTACTTGATTTATTTTTATTGAAAATTATTTAACCAATGGCCAATCCATTGTTTTAGTCAAAATATTAGCTGACTTTTTACCAACTACCACCATATATTCAAACATTACTGAATTTGATTTATCAGAAGTCTTTACTGACCAACCATCATTACCCAAATACAAATCATTGCTACCAGCTATTATCTGAGCCTCTACACAAATCACCATTCCCTCTTTTAGCTTTTGGCCTTTTCCAGGAAATCCCCACGCAGGCACTTGTGGCTCATCATGAAGGGTTTTACCTATTCCATGACCAACATATTGTTCAGCGACAGTGAAACCTTCAGCCCCAACAGTACTTTCCATAATATATCCCAAGTCTCCAGTGGTTTTACCCACTTTTGCCGTTTGGGCAGCTTTTAAAACTGCTTTACGACCAACTATCATTAACTTCTCATCTTCTTTTGATAAATAGTCACCAATCACCACGGTAAAACAATGATCTGTATTCAAACCATCTTTCTCTATTCCAAAATCAACTTTAACTAAATCACCCTTTTTCAAAGGCTCATCCTGAGGAATGCCGTGAACAACTGTGTCATTTACTGAAATACAAGTTGAATATTTATATGGGTTCTTTGGATCCCCAACACCCTTAAAGTTTGGCTTCACTCCATTTTCTTTACAAAGCTGATCTGCTAACTCATCTATCTGCAAAGGAGTAACTCCTTCTGCTGTTTTTTGATGAAGTTGCCACAAAATACCAGTAGATAGCGTTGCTATCTCCTCATATTTCTTAATATCTGCTGAAGTTTTTAAAATCATACCTATATATCTTACACCGTAAACATACCGTCTTTATAAATCACTTTGGAAGAACCATCTTTCATGTATGCAGTTACCACTCTATCTGTAGTGGAAACCATATCAGTATGCTCTGCTGAGTTGTTGTATCCCAAGTCTTGCCACTCAGCATCAGTTAATTTACTTGGATCTTCTAAATAACAATCTCTGTATGAATTGCCTATCGCAACATGTGTGTTTCCAAAAGGACCACCAATGTTCTCATCAAATAGGGTCTCTGCCATCACATGGCTAATTCTAGAAGTCCTCTTATCAGTTAATGAAAACTCTCCAAGCTTATCTGCATTATTACTCTTTAGCATTTCTTGTAAAAACCTGTCACCTTTTTTAGCCTTAGCTTTTACTACATGTCCGCGTTCAAACTCCATTTCAATGCCTTTGATGATCTGTCCGTAGCGATAAAGTGGCTGATTGAACTTAATCCAACCCTCAGTGCCTCTCCAGTCTGGAGATGTAAAGATTTCAAAGCTAGGAATATTTCTTCCCTCACCGCCCTTCCATCTTCTTTTTTCCCCAATCCTAACCTTCAGATCAATATCTTCTCCCTTAACAGTTACATATTCTATTTTCATTTCATTTAAAGATTTTTTAACTTTTTCTTGGAATTTGGCAATTCTTTTCCATTCGGCGATTGGGTTATCACTATCCAAGTAACAAGATTTAATAATCTGATTCCAATATTCTTCTAAGGATAAGCCAACTTCTTTAGCCTTAGCCTCAACTCCCCACATGGCAATTGTCCAGGTATATTTTCCTGCATGTTCTTTAGCGTCAAACCAATCTCTCAATAGTTTTTTTGAATCACGAGCCATAATGATTTTTTTTGGATCAACATCAGCTAATAGCTCTGGATCTGGATCAGCCAAAATACCGATCGTATGATCTATTAATTTGACATGAGACTTGTGATAACCACGAGGGAAAAACTTCAATTGATCTTCATTGGCTAAAGTATAGTAATCTTTGTCAAAACCAGTTGGTAAAAACCTCATGATTGGTTGAGCTCCTGCTTTTAAAACAGCATTTTGCAACTCAAGAGCCAATGACTTAGCTACATCTGGAACAACAATTCTAACAACTTCTCCCTTTTTAACTCCTTTTCCAGAGTTAAGAGCAAAGTTGACTAAAACATCTGCATATTTTCTTAATATTTCTTGTGATAAGAATGATGGTTTTTTAAACATGTTTTCCTAAGGTATGAATGTGTTAAACTATGTCAGAGATTCTATCATGGATCCCTTAAGAAAAAGTGTAGACTATCTTACAAAAAAGAAAGTTATTTTATGTCAAACATGCCAGCTACTTTTAACCCAACTAAAGAGAACGAGGTTGCCCCAGGAATATATAAGACATCCATTGATGGTTTACTTTTTATCCAATACAAAAAGTTTCTCGATAACAGGGGTTTCTTTGCTGATGTAACTGGCCTTAAAAACCTAGAAAAAGCCATTGGTAAAAAAATGGAGATTAAACAAATTAATCTTGCTTCATCAAAAACAAATGTTGTTCGCGGTCTTCATGCCGAAGGATGGAATAAGTTAGTTACCACTTTCTCAGGAAAAGGATTTTCAGCTCTAGTTGATATTAGACCAGACTCTCCAACCTTCAAAAACATTGAATATTTCATGTTTGAGAATAATGAAGATAGTGATATGGGTACAGGGCTCTATGTTCCTATGGGCGTTGCTAATTCCGTCTGTGCTGTTGAGGGGCCATTGCTCTATCACTATGCAGTAGATGCTTTCTATGAAGATAGAGATCCATCTGGAGACAAAGCTCTTTCAATTTTTGACCCAAGCTTAAATGTTCAGTGGCCAATTCCCAAAGAACAAATGATCGTTTCTCAAAGAGACGTCGATAGTATCACTCTAGAAGAGATGCTGAAGCAATAATTGAATTAGATATTTCTTTCAACTTATTAATAGATTCCCCATCTGAATATATTAGGTAAAAATCTAAAAGTACTTTTAGATAATCCTCATGTCTTTTTTTGTTTGTTGACTCTTTGATTAAATAAACTCTTTCTTCAACTCTATTCTTAGCTACTAACGATATTTTTCCTTGTTCATAAAAATAATTTAGTCTTTCTAAAAAATATTGCCAATTAAAAAAATGTTCTATTGTTGAATTATTATTTTTTTTAAAATCAATAATAATTATTTTATTTTCCAAATTATTTTTTTCTATAACGAATTTATTAAAATCAGCTGTATCTGAATATACATAAACCTCAACCTTGTTATCTCCTACTATTTCTAATATATATTTTTGTTCTATTGGTTTTGATAAAAAAGTTAATCTACTTTTCTTTCCATCATCAATGCCTTCAACCACTTCTATAGTTTCCATTAACTCTCCACCTTCATCTTTGACTAATATTTCTGTTTCTAGATCATGAGCAATGAGAAAAAAACTTAAATCTGTAAAACTGGGTTGAAAAATCCTTAGAGAATCTATTTCATCATCACTCGTTAAAATCTCTCTATCAAAATATGGATCAAGTACTGAGAAACTGCCATTACTTTCATTAAAACCATTAATAACTAAAAAATGTCCAGGTAAATGACCAATAACTGGTATTCCAGATCGAATCATCATCTCTGTAGATATGTCCCAATCATCTTTTATAATCGAAAACTCTAGCTTAGGTAAAACAACTACTTCATTTATAGATAAGTCGCTCAACTCATTAACCAACCTAGTAATTGATAGCCAATTCAATAATCCATTACCGACGTAGCCATCAGCTTGATTTTTCAACCAATTATTTAGTGAGAGAGGAGTTATTTTTTCACCACCACTAAATTCATTAAAACCATAAAAATTTAGAATCATTGTTGCTGAAGTTAAAGCACATCCCCATCTACCGATCGCTGGCTCTGTACTCCAACTAGATGCATTATCATAGGTCTGATCACTCCACAAAGAATCTGTTTGCATTATTTTTTTAATGGACAGCATTAAAATATTTGGATCTAAAAAATGGAAGTTATAAAAAACAGACTCCACTGGGAAACTAGCTCCCGGAGCAATCTTAAAGCCCCAGTTACCAATACTCGTCTGCTCGTCATATGTAAAATCAAAAAAATTAAACAACTCATATTCATCGACAAATAGACTAAGCAGCCCATCCTTTCGAACAATCTTTATTAAATAATCTTGATTAAACTCCCAACCAAAACTAATTCCTCTAGCCAACATCTCCTGACCATTAATAAATCTATTCACCCATAAAGAACCGCCTGCAAAATGCAGCTGATAATAATTGTCTTCATCAACAAATCCCCAAACAATATTGTGATCTAATCCTTGCTTGGGAATAAAGTTAAGCTGCCATGAAAAATCACTAGTGCCAACATCATTACTCAATAAAAAGCCTGCCGGCAACAAATGGTTAGTTATCCCAGTGATTTCATCATCATCAATGTCCCAAAAAATTCCTGGACTAGGATTAACTTCAAACCAATCGATTGCCAAAACTTTTTGACTGGAAGAAAAAAATAAAATAAATGTAAAAAATAATCTTACTAAAAAAAACATTTATTTTAGTAAACAATACCAATCTGACAAAAAACTATTCTGAAAGTTCTTCATCTTCATTAGACTCAATACTCTTTGAAGAAGAAAAGGAAATTAAACCAATTGCCACAAAAGAAACTATTACTAAAATAAAGCTGGAGAAAGCAACTAATTCTGGTAAATAAATTATTATTAATTCTCCATTACTGTTGTTAATTTCCCAAATATTTGCCCAATTATTTAATCTATAGTGATTTAAAATCTTTTTGTCTTCTTTATCAAAAGCCAACCATAGATCATCAAATGTTTGGTCTATACCTAAATAACACTTCTCAGATGAGCACTCATATTTAATTTTAAAAATAGAATCTAGATATTTTTTTGATTCACTGACTTTGATCATATTTTCAATTGGCTTAACATCATTGCTTTTAGACAATCTAATTTGAGAAAATCTGTTCAGTGGAAATGGTTGTAGTTGGATACTATTTAATACGTCAACACTTTCTTTACCAAAAGACCTTGTTTCCCAATTTAAATAAAAAGTTTCCCTTGAATCATCGGTTACCTTTGCCAAAGTAATAAAAGAGTTAAAACTATCATCTTGTTCTAAATAGTCTTCGGTTAAAATATTTGAGTTACTATAATTTACGAAAAACTTCGTTCCTCTACCTTGAACATTTTTTCCAGATATTTTCATTACATATGAGTATGCTGAGGTAACATCTTTGAAAAAATATCCATTGCAGTTAACAGCCTTTAAATTAGCCTCATAAATAATCTCTCCATCAACTAGCTTTGTCTCTATATTACCCAACTCACTATCAACACAGTTAACAGATGGGTTTTTAGATAAATCAATATTAATACCTGGAAAGCTTGATGCCAGCCCAATTGTTTCTATCTCCTCTGTCTCGAACTCATATTCCTTTGTTAACTCTGACCAATTTGGCTCCATAGCAAAAACTTCATCAACATCAAAAGATAAGCCACTTGCTATACCATCATCGCCATATTCAATTTCCTCTGGTTTTGCTCCATACTCTATTTTTATATCTTCACCAATAGTCATCTCGATAGCAGGATAAACAGTTTCTCCTTTTTCTACTATTACCCCAAAATCATTAAAGAAAATTACAATAGAATCTTTATCTTTTTCTTTTAGCTCAAGCTCAAAATTATCAAGATGATAAAAAGAAACTCTTTGTTTCTCAGTTACTAATGATAAGGAAGGAAAATCTACAGTGACTTTTTGACCATCATAGCTAATAGCTGCTGGGGAAAAATATTTATCCCCATCTATTCCCGGGATAGTTAATAAATAATTTCCTTTTGGAACCTTAGATAAAATCTTTAAACTGTTGTCTTCAAAAATAACATTGCTTAAACGGTGAGATATCAAACTAGAAAACGGAAAAATATATTTATAATTTTCTTTATCTAAAATATAGTCAGACTCAGTTGAATAGGCATAATCTCTCCTAACTCTATCTAAATCTGCATCTACGAACTGAATAGTTTTTGGTAATAAAACCTCTTCTTCTTTTCCATCTGTTGATCTTTCATAAATATTCAAGAAGTCTTTTTCCCAGACTTTTTTAAATCCAGCATCTTCTAATAAAAATCTATCTGTCGAAAAATCATGATCTTTGCTTGGATCAAAGCGTGTTTCATCAATAATCACTAAGTCCACATTATATTTTTCAACAATCTCTAAAAAATGTTCCGTGTTATATGAATCTAGAGCATGCTTTAACTCATAATAGAAAAAGTCAGATGTTTCTATCCATCGATCAGAGTCTCTATTAAGAAATGCCTGAGGAAAACCAAAGTAGTAAAAACCCATTCCTTGATAACCATTACCTTCTTCTAAAAACTGCCAATCATAGTATTCCCAACCAGCATGAGTAAATTGAGGTAACTGTAAAACTCTTAAGTCTTTATCTCTCGTTTCCAAATAATCAAACATTTCCCAATACTGACCAGGATATTTAATCTGTAATTTCTCACTGATAAAGTGACCTTTAAATGATGGCCAAGAAATAATAAATTGGCTTAAGAACAATGAGGAGAAAATAATAATAGCAAATAAAGAAGTTAATTTTTTTAATTTTTTAGTTCCAATTAATCCCAATATTGTTTTCTCAACAACAGTAATGAATAAAATAATAGAAACAAAAGAATATAAAATTGAGAGTTTAGTAAAAGGATTTCTAAAAGCCTCTCTAAAAGTTCCAGATTTGTAAAGCTCATCCAAAATTTTACTTGTTGGCAATAAATCTATCCAAATAAAAATAAAACAGAATAGATACATTGCAATAATTGCCCATCTTTTTTTGTCTTTGTCTTTGGAAAAGATAGTAATCAAAAATCCCAATAAAGTAATTACTCCTAAAATCCTCATTGAATAAATAACCAGTGGTTGTGAGAAATGATCTTGCCACTCATTGAAGATTAACTCATGCTTTTCTTTTTCAAAAGAATAATCCTGCCAGGAAAAAAGATAGTGCATGCCACTGGTAAGATTTTCTATTGTCCCAGCTTCCCTAATACTCCACACAGATTCTGGTGCAAAAAGCTGATTATCTCTACTTTCTTGTACGTAATGAGCATTATGAAAACTGTAATAAAGATTAGGAAAAATCCAATATGAGTTAGCAAAAAAAGTTAATAATCCAACTAAAAAACTCATTCTGATTGCATGCCAAAGATTCTTTTTTTGTAAAGTTAAAAAGAATGAATAGATTAAAGAAAACAAAACAGCAAGATAAAAAACCGTTTGAGTATGAGCACTAGGAGCTATTAAAAACTGCAAAGCAATAAAATAAAAGACATTTTTAATAGATAGTTTATTTAACAAAGCATGAATACTCATTAGCAAAAATGGTAAAAAGGCAAACTGAACCATAAACATCTCAAAACTAATATAAAACTGCTGTAGAGTGAGAATATGTAAAAGATAAAATATCGAACCAAGGCTAGCTAACCATCTTTTCCATAGATCGGATTTTTGAGCTAACCATATCCTAGATAGATAAAAATACATTCCAACTCCTCCTACAAGAAACATTGAAAAAATAAAAACCAATCTAATATTATTAACTGGCACAAATAAACTAAGTAAGAAAATAATTGGTAAACGAAAAATCTCTGTTGGTTGACCCTGAGCTGATGGCCCTCCCAAGCTTTGATGCTCACTCCAAGCACCAAAAAAGACCTGTCTGGCATAGTCAGATAGGTCAAATTCACCATGAACATTGTCCCAACCAGAATAGAAGTATCCAGCCTTTATATTAGCAAAACCAATAACTAGAGCCACTAATATTACAATTAATAAAGGAATAGATTTCTTAATATTTTCAATAGTAAACAGATTGAGTATTTTTCTCAGGATAACTCATTGTAAAACAATTTTAAGCAGGTGTAAAAAGAATAAAACAATCCAAAACAAACGAGCTTCATTTTCTTTGGATTGTTGGGGTGGTGTTTTTGCACCACCCCAACTGTGTAACAAGATGAGAAAGTATTAAGGAGCAACCACATTTGTCGACAACAACACCCACCCGTAAGTGGTTGTGTGACGATAAATACCATAACTGCCGTCGTTGATGTCCAATAGGACGACGATTGACAGTGGGCACCCACCGATACCGCAGTTATCAAAACTGTGGCCAGCGGCGATATCTTCATCCAAGTGAATCTGGGAGAAGAAACCGCTATATTTTGCAGGAACTGGATAGCGCATAACTTTCACGCTACCAGGATGCTCAGTAACAAAGCTCACACGAGTGTGGCCGTCACCAGGCATATCATAATTCCCACGCATTAGAAGAGTGTAGTTGGTATTTTCAGCAGCTTCAAATACAAGGCGATAAGGCTCGCCGTCTGCATTTTTCAGTGTGATGACTGCTTGCGGAAAAGTAACCTTCATGTAACCGGCTTCGGGAAGCAAGTATGAGGCGGTTTTATTTTCCATCAAGTTGTCCACTTGTGCCCCTCCATGCCATACGGCTGAAGGATTGGCAGCTGCTTCTTCCTCATTGTCTGCACCAAGAACCCCAGGATCAGCTAAGATCCAATTGGCCTTGTTCAAAGTGCAAGCATTGTCGGGCTGAACTGTTCCTGCCCAACGAACGGGATGAGCTTTTGAGGGTACACCCCAAATACTCACACCAACCCGACTTACATCGGGGTTGTTATCATCGACAGGATGATATACAGCCAAGGAAGGCTGATTGTCTCGCTCTTCAGGTTCGTGATACCAGGCTGTGGTATCAGCTTCTTCATTAGAGCTTCCCCATTCAATATGAAAACCGCTTTTGTCTAAAGACATAGAGCAGGCACTCAATAGAAGGGATAGAGCAACGAGCAAAACGAGTGAACGTTTCATTATTTGATCCTCCTTTTCATTTAACCCATGCAAACGGATAAATGTTGCAGGGCACTAGGGTTTTTAGTAAACTTTTCGGATTTCTCCTAGAGTCTACGTATATAAAAACTAAAAAGTCTCTATATACGTAGACCCAATAAACTGAAAACCTAAAATAATAAAAAGGGTTTATATTTCTCATCTGTTAAAGTGCAACTACTTTCGTAGTTACCATTGCTGAAAAAGATTTTTCGCTTGGACATTCACAGTGAATGGCTAGCGAGTAAAGCTCCTCAGCCCAAAAACACAAAAATGTGACTTTGGGCTAAAGATCTAAATATATTAAGTTATTTGTTTACATAACCAGATATAAGTATATCATTCAACATCTCTTTTGTCAATATTATGGGATATAAATATTATATATATTTAAAGCTTAATGTCCTGCCTCTCTCCAGAGGCAGGACATATCTGATGATTTAGGGACCAGGTGTTGCCGAAGCATCAACTGGTAAGTTAGTTGGAGCTGGAGTTGGAGCATGAGCAGCATTGTAAGCTGCTAAGCTTTTCTCCAGATCAGCATTTGCTGCCTCAACTGCCTCATAGGCATAGTAAAGGTCGCAAGCTGGTCCAACTTGACCGTTTGACATGCATTCGCTTGCCAAACCACCCATCATCATTTCGTACTCGCTTTGTTCTTGGCCTCCTCCACATGCTGTAAGGACTACTGCAGAGATAACAAGAATTAAAGCGATGAAAAACAACCGTTTATTTGTGGTCATCTTTCCTCCATCACCTCTATAGATTTAGTAAAGTCCAACAGTCGCAAAGACTGCATTCCTCTACTTGAGAGATGATGATGAAATTATATCAAGAAATGTCTGAAATGTCAATATTATAGGATAGAAAAATATTATTTTCTCTTGACCTCGTAACTATACAAATGCCTCAAGAAAATAGCAGGTGGATCTTCTAGTAAAAATTGCTGGAACTCTTGATATAAAGCTTTTCTCTCGTCTTGATCAATAGTTGTTCTAGCCTTTTCTAATAAACTATCAATGCGAGTATTTTTATATTTAGTAAAATTAGTTGGCTGATCTGAATGCCAAAGGAAATATTGATCAGGATCAACTGGAGATTCTTGACCAATTAATAATAACTGAAAATCACTAGTATCAGGAAAGGCACTAACTTTAAGATTGACCTTTATTTCAAGATAAGCACACAATTCTTTGTCTTCCACATCTTTGGATACTTGGCACTCTTCAACTGCCTTTTTACCCAACTCTGTCCACTGAGAGATAATGTTTTCCGCTTCGCTACCAAAAGTTTGTGTAGTAGTTAGATTTAACTCTAAAGGCTGTCTTGGAGGATCATCCAATAGTCTTTCCACAGCTCTCTCTAGGTCTTTATCATAAGTTTTTCCTCCCTCAAGATAAGCCCAAGAAGTAGGATCTATGGGACCACGAGCTTGAGTTCCGTCCTTAGGACTTTCAAGTCCGTACGACAAAGCCTGACGAATATTTTTTGTCATTAGCGGATCTGAATTATTGAAGAAAACAGCTAAATATCTATTGGTATTCAAGAATGGAGTTACTTCAACATTCTTCCAATCTTTTAAATCTCCTGAGTCGGCTATGTCTGGAATAATATCAACCTCGCCTCTTTTAAATGCATTTAACAAATCTGACTCTGTTAAATAGAAACGATAAACTAATTTATTCTCTGCAGTTTCAACCACTAGTTCTTGAAGACGATTGCCTTTTTTAGTGTAATCAGTAATTCTGCTCTGACCAACTCCTATAAGAGTGGGTCTTGAGAAAAACCACAAATACTTCTCTGTTCCATATCTAAAGATTGGCTCTGAAAGAACACTTGGAAAAGGGGAAAAAGAATCAGGAAGCTTGAAAACAATATCATTCGGAGTAGCTATCGTTTCTACATCCACAAATTGATAATTAATATCTTCTGGAGTAATTTCTTTGCCATCTTGCCATAAAATATCTTTTTTCAAAACAAAACGGTATTGTTTGCCATCATCCTCGACAACCCAACGTTGAGCTAAATATGGCTGAACTTCTTTTGTTTCTGTTATCTGGGTTAATCCAACACTTAGTTGGTTTTTAATATTAGTTGGCAGGGTATTTAAGGTAAAACTACCGATCATGCCAATATATTGTTTTTTCTTAAAAGTAATTTTATCTACCATTAAAGGAATGAAAAGAGAGAAAACAATAATAGCACCAACTAGAGATCCAACTAGGATCCAGCCATGCTTTTTTGCATATGCGGTTAAGTACCAATAAAAACGTCTCATTAACCCTATTCTAGGCAGAAACTAATGCTTTGCCAAGGCAGAAACTACATTAAAGAAACAATAGATACGCCAGCAAACAAAATGATAGCAACAATGGTTGCGGTGAAGATAACTTTTTCAACACCTCTTCTGGTGTGAAAGGTTTCTCCCCCTCCGCCCCAAGTAGAACCAAGACCACTACCCTGTGCTTGAAGTAAAACAAAAGCTGTAATAATGACTGCTAAAACAATCTGAGCTACTAAAAATATATTTTGCATAACCCTCCTTTATTTAGTTTTTGCTTCTGATCTATTTTCTCTAATTACAGTTACTCTAACACTACCTGGAACCATAACTTTTTCTTGAACCTCATCACGAATCTTGTTAGCAAGTACTGCTACATCATCGTCTTTTGATTTTTCTGCTTCAAGTAGTACTCTAAGCTCTCTTCCTGCTTGGATAGCATAAGCTTGTTTAACCTCAGGATATGAAGTAGCAATCTCTTCGAGATCTTCTAAACGCTTAATGTATTCTTCATGGTTCTCATAACGAGCTCCTGGTCTTGAACCAGAGATAGCATCAGCAACATAAACTGCCATTTGTTCTGGACCAGAGAATGGTTCATCCTCATGGTGTTGAGCAATACAATCAACTACTTCTTTCTTCATACCAAATTTCTTGGCAATTCTGACACCCAAAGCAATGTGGTTATCATCTGGATCTTCTGCAACTTTACCAATGTCGTGTAACAAACAACCAAGCTTAACTGTGTTTACATCTAAACCTAATTCATGAGCGATCTTTGTTCCAATTTTAGTTTCTTCAATGGTGTGAGTGATCATGTTTTGACCATATGAGAATCTATATTTAAATCTACCTAGCATGGCAATTAAGCCAGAAGGAAGATTATAAACAGCGACTGCATGACAAAGTTGTTTTCCAGCTTCAAAGACAACTTTCTCTATCTCTGATTCAACTTTCTTTACAACTTCTTCAATTCTTGCTGGCTGAATACGGCCATCCTTGACTAATCTCTCTAAAGAAATACGAGCGATCTCTCTTCTGACTGGATCAAAACATGAAAGTTTAACTTCATTCGGAGATGCATCTAGATCAACATCAACTCCTGTTCTTCTCTCAAAAGAATGAATGTTTCTTCCATTTTTTCCAATAATCTTTCCCTTGATTTCTTCAGAGGGAATATCGACTATGGAAACTGTATATTCTGCAACATTATCTGTTGCTCCATACTTCATGGCATCTATTAAGATTTGAGCACCTTTTGCATCGGCTTCTTGTTTAGCAACTTCTTCTTGCTCTCTGATATAAACAGCCATTTCTCTGGCCATTCTTTTTTCAAGACCATCCATTAATAATTTCTCTGCTTCAGTTTTAGAAAGCTTGGAGATTTTTTCTAGTCTGTCAAGAAGTTTTTCTTTAGTTTTTTCATTCTCAGAACGAACTTTAGAGAGTCTTTCTCTCTCCTGCTCCAAACCATCTTCTTTTCTCTCAAGACCAGATAATCTATCATCTAGTCTATCTAGTTTTGTATCTAAAAATCTCTGTTGTTCTTCTAATTGTTTTTCTATTTTTCTGGCTTTTTTCTCAGCTTCTGTGCGAATAGCCAGAGCTTCATCCTTAGCCTCTACAATAATCTCTCTAGCTTTTGCCTGAGCTTCTCTAGAAAGAACCTGAGAATCAACACTAGCTACCATTTTTGGAGCTGGTTTTTGATGCTTTGGTTTTACAAACTTTTTACCTTTTTGAGGCAACGGTTGTTGCTTTTGAGGTTTTTGTTGTTTTTGAGGTTTATTTGGTAATGGTTGTTTTTTTACTTCATCCGGTTGTTCACCAAATAGCCTCGATAAATTGTTAAAAAATGACATACTTTTACTTTCTTTATATTAATTAATCATCATCAATCTGATTATCATCAGAAAAGTAAAGAGCACTAAATCTCAAAATTTTATGGTTTGGAAAAACTAGTGATTGCTCACTAAGCAGAAAGCGCTGTTAGCGCCTGACTTGTTATCGACTGATATTTTATATCAACACTTGTCATATATTGTAATAATTGTTTATATATCGTTTATTATTCCTGATTTGCGTTTTTCCAAATATCTCCATATCGAGATATTGTGCAAATTACTTGTGGTGAGATTATATTCCCTCTTGCTGTTTTAGTCAATCAAAATTAGAAAAAAATGAATAAATAAAGAATTCATATATCAATCCTTTTTAAAAATTACTTGACTGAAAGAACAAACAAATTTCCCCCAATCATAAAGATTAGGGGAAATTTACTCTTCTAAACTTAAGATTCTTTAATTGATTCCCAAATCTTCTTTTCTATTTCTTTCATTAAAGAGCTACTTTCTTTAAGCTTGCTCTTAGCTGCTTCTCTGCCCTGAGCCAATACTTCTCCCTTATATTTGTAAAAGCTACCTGCTTTTTCAATTACCCCTTTTTCAGTAGCGATATCAACGACATCTCCTTCTCTAGAGATACCATTATCGTCCATATCAAATTCCGCAACCTTAAATGGAGGAGCTACTTTATTTTTCTTAACCTTAACCCTATGTCTGCTACCAACAATATTTTCTCCTTCTTGGATATTACCTATCCTTCTAATATCTAGTCTTTGTGAAGCATAAAACTTAAGAGCATTGCCACCAGTTGTTGTTTCTGGACTGCCAAACATCACACCAATCTTCATACGGATTTGGTTGGTGAAAATCATTACAGTGTTGGTTTTATTAATAGCGGCCGTTAGTTTTCTCATAGCCTGAGACATCAAACGAGCCTGAGTACCCATTTGATGATCGCCCATATCTCCCTCTATTTCTGATTTAGGAACTAGAGCTGCTACAGAGTCAATAATAACAAGATCAACGCCTCCTGATCTAATTAGGGTTTCAGCAATTTCCAATGCCTGTTCTCCATAATCTGGTTGAGAGATTAATAAGTTTTCAAGATTAACTCCAATTTTCTCGGCACGAACTGGATCCAAAGCATGTTCTACATCAACAAAAGCAGCAACTCCGCCTTTTTTTTGTGTTTCAGCAATAGCATGTAAACAAAGAGTTGTTTTACCAGATGCTTCTGGACCATAAATCTCAACAATTCTTCCTTTTGGATAACCACCAATACCAAGAGCCATGTTTAGCGACAGTGAGCCTGAGGAAATTGAGGGCATTTTAGGCATGTCCTTCATTGACTCGCCCATCTTCATAATTGAGCCCTTACCAAAAGCCTGCTCGATCTGCTTCATTGCTATACCGACGGCCTGTTGTTTACCATCCTTAGTAGCAACATCTACGTTTGTTTCTGAATCTACAGATTTCTTCTTTCTTGCCATGTCAAAAAACCTTTCTTTTTTTATCTATACCCACACATTACCCCAAACTCTGAGGCACTGCAAGCCATGAATTTGTTCACTAACTAAGCCTTATCTTAAAGAGCTAAAGTGACATGAATACTAACTTTTAAACAACACGCTGGAGAGTGACGCTAGATCATAAATTTTATTTTTATTATCATGACATAGTATATTTGACATTATTTGATATAATATAGGACATATGAATATAGAAAGTTCCTCAAAAATCTGGGCCGTACTATTCACTAGTATTATTCTAGGAATCGTTGCCTATTTTGGATATAAATTTTACTTCCCTAAAGAAGATGTTCTTGTGTTGGATGAGGTTGTAGAACCATCCCCAACCCCAGCCCCTTTTAGATGGGATCTCTATCTTGATGCTGAAGATGCTACTGCAGAAGCAGAAGAATCTACCTCTAGTGCTCAAATAAAAATAGAAACCACTAAGGGTGAGGTTAAAGAAGTAGAGAAGAAAACTTCTACTACTACAACCACTGTTCCAAAGACAACCGAAACAACTATTACCACTTCAACTTCAACCAATAGTAATGGTGAAGAAACTTCAGAAACAAAAACTTATACAACTTCTGAAGAGAGTATTTTCATAGAAGTTAAAGCTGAAGCTCATGCTTCTGCTGAAGTAAAATAATTTCGTAATCTCAATTACTGCTTTAAACCTAGTTTCTGCTAGACTAGCTTTATTATGCTTAAACCAGGTGACAAAGCCCCACTAAATACAAATGTGCTGAATCAGGATGGGGAAAAAACATCCTTAAATGATTTGCTAGGTAAATATACTGTTCTGTATTTTTACCCTAAAGATAATACTCCTGGCTGTACCACAGAGGCATGTGATTTCCGAGATGCCAATGTCGAACTACAAAAAATGGGAGTCAAGGTGATTGGTATTAGTAAAGATTCTTTGGAATCACACCAAAAATTCTCAGATAAACATCAATTAAACTTTCCCCTCTGGTCTGATCCAGATCATAAATTACTTGAAGCATTCGGTGCTTGGGGACAAAAAAATCGTTTTGGGAAAATATATATGGGAATCATTAGATCAACCTTTATTATTAATCCAAAAGGAAAAATCATTAAATCCTGGGAAAAGGTAAAAGTAAAAACCCACACTCAAGAAGTGTTAGATTTTCTTAAAGAAGAGATAAAATAAAAATTATTCTAAAGGAAATTTCTCTTGAATCCACTTAGCCATTTTTTCAAAAGTGCTTAGTGGTGGTTTTTGTAAAAGTAAAACCTCAGACAAGATCTCTGTAATGTCTTGTTTGTTTTCTTTCAAAATAACCAAGGTTAATCTTCCTGGAAAATTAGCAGTCTCAACATGAAGTAGCGTTGATCCATGTTTTTTATCAAACCAAAATCTTCCAAGTAATTCCCATGGGTAAAAAGTTCCCTCAACATTCATGCCAAAATTAGTGATTTTATGAGTTATATTCTGTGGAGGAATAACTGCCAAAACATAGTTTAAGAAAACTACTGAAAAAACCATAGCTATTGGTAAAAATTGACCAGAAAAGAAGAGGATTAAAGATATTAATAAAGCTATTACCAATACAGTGGTGAAAAATTGTTTATTTCTTTTTCTAAAAGGCCTACTTGGGGCTTTCCATTCAAGAATAGTTCTCTCTGGAATCGGCCTATACATTCCTGGAGCAACTCTAGACATTTCTAGTTGCTGCTCAGCAGAATAATACTGTTGATTGGGATCAGTATTCTCTTGAAAAGCTTCTTGGCTTGCAGGATTTTGGCCTTGAGGTTGAGTGGCATTTCCACTCAAAAAACCACGAACGGCTTCTTTAGCTTTATTCATTACTTCCACTATACACTAGCAACAGGCTACATGAAAAGTATTTTGTTCATTTTTGCTTCAAGATGGTACAATTACTGCTTAATAAGGAAGGGTCGCATAGTGGTTCATTGCACAGGTCTTGAAAACCTGCGGCTCACGCCATCGCGGGTTCGAATCCCGCCCCTTCCGCATCAACTGAAAAGTTCTGGTAGACCCGTCTAATACCCATAAATGGGCTGATGGGGCTTGCTAAATTTCCTTGATTTAAACATTTTACGTTTTAACAGCCAAAAAGAATTTGTTATATAATATACTTTAGAGAAACAAATATTTATAATATATGGAAATTATAATCTCAGGAGAAATAATATGAGTGATCAAGAAAAAAATAGCATACCTGGAATGTTAAACATCAAAACAAAAGAGGAACAAGTAGGAGAAGTTTCAGAATCAAAAAAAGAACAGCAATTTTATTTACAAGCAAACAAACTGGAAGAAATAAAAAAAGAGCTTTTCAAGAAATTGTCTGAGATAGATCCAGCACAATTGATTGATTCAAATTCAAGACAAGAAATTTTTGTTGATTTTTCAAACAAAATTACTGAAATGTTTCCAGAAATTGCACTGTTTACAGCAGAAGGCCAAAAGGCCTCTGAATTTTCCCCAAAGCCAGTTGAAATTGAACATAAAAAAACAGTTGCATCGCTTTATTACTTATTACTTCTCACTTCCAATGACGCACCTATTCAAAATAAAGATGATGTCAGATTCAAAATTTTAGTTCCAACTTTTTTTCAAAGCAAACTCAATCCACAGGTACTTGAGGAGCAAAGAAAAGTTGTGAACATCCTTTTGGGTGATAAAAATAAAATGTGCATGATGGCTTCAATGTTAGCAATCCACGACATGGCAAAATTAGAAAGCGTTTTAAATGTTATTAATTCCATTAGATCAGAAGATGAGCAGGGGTACACTTCCGATCATGATGTGGCTTTACAATCACTACTTAATAATGATCAAAAAATGTCAGAAATTATGCCTACAATGGCTGCTTTACCAAAAGAAAAACAAGAGTTAATTAAGCTAATTTTGAAAGCTGGATCAGAAATAAATATTGGCCAAATTGGTCAAGCGTTAGAAGGTAATCCTAGTCAGATTGAGGCAATATCTAAAGTGGAGCTTTCCGCCGAAGACATCGGCTTTTGGTTTATTGAAAATTTGGCTGATACTGCCAGCGCTGCTGGAACAGTAGATGGCTCAGCACTAGTCATGTCTCAAGAATCAGTGTGGAATGCTTGGAAGTGGGCAGTCGATTCTTTAATGAAAGTAAAAAAAGAAGGTGTCAATTCAATTGAAGCATACCTAAATTTACTCAATCATGAGGCCAATGCTTTAAACATTGATTTTGATAGAAAAGATAATGAGCAAATAACTAGTTTACGTATTTGTATGGCTTTACAAACCACTGATGAGAGTCTTTATCAAAAAGTCCTTAGTTTTATTCAAGATAAACCAAATACAATAATTGACCTATTTGGAATGGAAGGCATGACAGGAGAACAAACATATCGCTTGTACTATTCTCCTTCTATACTACGCAAAGTTAGTCAGATTTTGAGTCCAGAGATAGCCATGAGCTTCCTAAATAAAATTACCAGCACTTGTAAAAATAAAATTAATAGCGGCGAAACCTTACAAAATGGCGAAATCACTTTTCAACTTTCAAGCATTGATGCTGCAATTAATCCAAAAATGCCAGCTGATAAATTAACAACACTCTTAGATAAAAACCTAACTATTGATGATAATCTTTATGTTAAATTTCTATAGAAAATTAGCTTTTGGAGCTTCGCAAGGTTGAAAAATGAGTTAAAATAGCACTACAACCCATAACAACTTGAGGTAAGCTCAGTGCAGTTCGAATCCCATCCTCCCCGCCATAGAAAAAGATCCTAAAGGGATCTTTTTTTGTGGCGGATAGTGATCGTTGATGAAAACATACCGAGTAAAACGAGGTAGGTTCGCGACGGAGAGTACGAAACAAAGTGAAGTACCCTCCTAGTGCATGTGAGTGAGCGAAGCAAGTGAATCGTGAATCCTGCCGGCAAGCACAAGGTGCCTGCCTAATGTCCGTAGGACCGCCCCTTCCGCATCCTGGTGTGTAAGTTACAACGATAATCAGATTCTACAAGCTGAATTAATTGTAAAAAAATAATTAGACTAAAATTTTATGTTACAATTCATCATATAAGGAAAGGAATCTAGATATGTCAAAAGAAAAAATAAATTCATTCGCTCGTGTAAATAAAGCAGCCGGCCTATTAATGGAAGGTGCCTCTTTGGGAAAAGCAAAAAAAGTCTTTACAGAAGTAGGCCTTCCAGAAACACTTATTGACCATGCCAAAATTGTAGCTGTTGGATTTATAGGTAAATTACTAGAGAAAGATAATCTTCAAGTAAGTGGTAAAGAATTACCAGGTGAACGAAACAAGCTTTCTTCAGAAGAAAGAAGAATTTACTCTGAAAGAAAAAATAGCCTTAGCTAGAGCCCTTAATTTATTTAAAATAAGTTTTTATAAAAAATTGCATATAGGACACACTGGTTCCAGACCCATATGCTCCGCAACAAGTGAAAAGTTCTGGTAGACCCATCTAATATCCTTGAATGGATTGATGGTGCTTGCTAAATTTTCCAGTTTTAAACATTTTTCAGTTTAACAGCCGTGTAAATTTTACTCTTGATTATAAGATAGGGGTGGGGGTATTATTAAAAATACA